>Ga0116228_10000081_pt1 | contig 57818 bp, 42 predicted proteins | sample S1TSphfallax_2_FD_89694 | JGI IMG/M metagenome (GOLD analysis project Ga0116228, IMG submission 89694) | Host-associated microbial communities from peat moss isolated from Minnesota, USA - S1T2_Fc - Sphagnum fallax MG | ecosystem: Host-associated > Plants > Peat moss > Unclassified | place...
AATCTGATTAGCAGTTAAAGTCAACTCCTTAAATACTGAGGATATTATCCGTTCATCACCTTTGAACTGATTAACTTGGTACTCCCCGTCTACCATCTCATAAATAGAAATAGTTGGTTGTTTAGGACTACCAATAAATCGCTTACCTCCTAAAGCTAAGTAATCAACAATCCAGTATTCAGGAATACCAATCTCTTCATAATCTCCGGCTTTCCTCAAGTAGTCAACACGCCAGTTTGTACTGACAACTTCAATAACTAACGAAATTGATGCACCCTGAGTAACTGTAGATGCTTGTCTCCATAATGGCTCATTGACTAAGTTGGGACGATTTAACACTAAAACGTCTGGGGAGTAAGCTGATTCACCTTCAAGAGATTTAACCAGTACTGTTTTAGTTATCCGATAGGGTAAATTTAGACGAAGGTACTCAGATGCAATTGTCTCGGACAAAAAGCCAGTAATATCCTCATAATCTCCTAATGGTTGTGCCATCTCAATAATTTCCCCATCGTATAGTTCATATCGCCCCACATCTGGCTTCCATTGGACAAACTCCTCAAATGTTACTATCTTAGTTTCAGTTAAAGCCTGAATCATAATTTACCTACTTGAGTTATGGTGCGTCTTTCTTATATTAACATTTTCCCATCTGCTCCATACACCTAATACCTGTCTCAAGATAGAGGCGTAGAGTTCTAGATTGTAATTATCATTGAGTGATATATCAAATAGATTATCCCCATATATCTCGTAAATCCAGGACAAATCCCGGTAAAACATCTTCGCCTAAAAGGGTTTGTGGTGATTGTAAAACTTCTACCTCCTGTCCTAAGCGATAAACTTCTACTTCCTGTTTTTTACGATTGATTAACCAACCTAACTTACAGCCATTTGATCTATATTCCTGCATTTTTTCTTGAGATTCTTTCAAAGTGTCTGATGGCGAAATAAGTTCAAGAGCAAAATCAGGACACAAAGGAATAAATTTCTCCCTTTGCTCTTGTGTCAAAGCGTCCCAGCGAGATTTTTCTACCCAAGAAAGATCAGGAGAACGAACTGCACCATTTGGTAAAGTAAAGCCGGTGGAAGAATCAAAAGCTTCTCCCAAATGCTTTTGTTGATTCCATGATGCTAGTTGAAAACATAAATTAAGGTTTCTTTTGCCCGTTTCTCCTCCTGTTGGTGGTATGATGACTAGTTCTCCTTGGAAATTACGTTCTAATCTTAAATTCCGGTTTTTTACACACAGTTCGTAAAATTGCTCTCCAGTTAACTGAATAATCGGATTGAGGTTTAATGTAAGTTCTGTCATATTAACTACGTTCCTTGATTTTTTTCATTTGGCTTTATATCCACCAAATACAGCAAAGCTGAAGTTCTTGTACCAACAATCAACGTTTTGAAAACCTGCTGTTTCTAGCCAGCTAAGTTGCATATCCAAGGGGGACATGCGGTCATATTCCATGCGTTTTTGAGCGGCTTGTAAATCTGCTACCGATATACCTCCAGCGCGGATAGAATCCAACCAGTTTTGGCGATAGAGTTTTTCTAAATCGGGGGTTTTTCCTAAAACCTGATCGGCGTTGATGAATATTCCATCAGGGTGAAGCAGATCATAAATTCGGTGATATAAATGTTCTTTTTCTGCATGGGATAAATGATGGATAGACAGAGCAGAAATTATAACGTCATAACCACCGATTAAATCAGTTCCCACATAATCACCAATAATAATTTTAGGATATTTACCCATTTGACTAAATCGGGACTTGGCTTTTTCCAGCATATCTTGAGATAAGTCTAGCAAGGTTAATTGGGCGTGAGGGAAAACTGCTTGTACCATAGCTGAGTAAATTCCTGTACCAGCACCTAAATCTAGAATTTTTAGTGGTGTGTTATGGTCTTTTTGGATCACATTAACTGCTGTTGTATAAAAGTCATCAAAACAGGGAATCAAAATACGGCGTAGGTTGTCGTAATCGGCTGCTACTTGGTCAAAAACTTTTTTGATGCTCATAAACACTTTATGTTTAAAAAGAACCAGATTCAATATCTCCCTCAAGATAGAGGAACACTATTCTAGTTTGTAATTATTATAGAGGAACATATTCGACAGAGCTATTAAAAACTCTGAAGTTTGGGAAATATTTGATCCTCCTTTTAGATCGACTGAGGCAGATTTCCTTATATGTGTTCTCCCCAATCTTGGCCGTGCGGTAAGCCACTGCGTTGGGCGGGTTCCCCGACTTGAAGCAAGTGGCGCACCCAAAGGGTCAAGAGGGGGGAGAACTTGGGTAATTTAACTGTCCGTCTAAATTGTTTGATTTATCCATTGATTAGCTTGGGAGAAATATATTTATATCGTTTGGGAGAAATAGATAGAAAGTAGGACTAATAGAATTGATGTCAGCAAATCAAGTTTTATCGCTTGTTCGTTTTCCTTTTATCGAGTTAATTGTATGAATATGCTTGCTTGGATAGTTTTAGGATTATTAGCTGGAGCGATCGCCAAAGCTATTTATCCACGATATCAAGGTGGTGGAATTCTCTCAACAATGATCTTAGGTATTGTGGGAGCCTTCCTTGGTGGTACTTTGTTTACCCTGGTGCGTACAGGAACGCTAACAGTAACAGCAGCCAGATTAAATATTCCGGGACTGATAGTATCAGTCATTGGAGCAATTATTGCTATTTATTTATGGGGAGTGTTTAAAAGCCGGAGTAGCGTTTAAGAAGGCAGGAGGACGAAGGCAGGAGGCAGAAGGTAAATCAAGGACTTTAACTTTTAAATCAGTAGAAAGAGGCAAAAAAACTGAAGTATGTAACTAAAAGTGAAGTTAACTAAAAACCTCTTACCTTCTGCCTCTCTTTGATTGGGATTCATCCTCAGGTTTCCACAGATTTGGCGATTATCCCTAGCTGTAATCCTGATGGATATTTACCTTCTTCCTTGACCTGTTTAATTTCTGCATCAGTTAACCGTAAATTTAATTTCTGTGCGATCGCTCTGAGAATATCTCCGCGGTCAATCACACCAGCAACAGCATCTGCAGGAGTTAGAACTGTAATATAGGAAAGTTGTTCGTTTTCCAGTTTGTTAATTACCATCCCCAAGGAAGTTGATTCAGTCACAGTGGGGATGGTACTGAGTGGGTGAACAATATTAGCTAAAGTCTGAGATTCCCATTGACTCCTTTCCACAGTACGCAAATCATCAATCTTGACCATACCTAGATAACGACCATCAGACGCAGCAAAGAAAGCTTGGGGAGCAGAAGTTGCTAAAAGGTATAGATCGGCGAATTGGCGTAGAGTTTGGTTTCCCTCAACTACGCGGAAATCCCGTGTCATAGCTGTAGATGCGGCTAAATTCAACAATGTTTCTTGCATTGTGGTCACACGGTCATAGTTTTTCGCAGTCCGCGTACAAAACCAACCTAAAATGACAATCCATAAGCCAGTGACTAATTCCTGACTGAAGAAATCAATCAGAAATCCCCAAGCGATCGCTCCATAACCGAGAAGTTCTCCTGCTTTAGCAGCTAGATGTACCGCCCGAAAGCGATCGCCTGTAACTTTCCAGATAGCTGCTTTTAAGATTTGTCCTCCATCCAAGGGTAAACCAGGAATCAAATTGAAAGCAGCGACAACGAGATTTATTTGAGCTAAATCGCCTAACATGATGGAGATGAGTGAGGTCTGATTCATCCAAGCAGAGACTAGACGCAAGACTAAAAACAGGATAAAACTGACAGCAGGTCCAGCGATCGCCACTTGAAATGCTGTTAGGGGAGTTTTGGATTCTGACTCTATAGTTGCGATTCCGCCAAAGAGGAATAGCGTAATGGAATTAACTTTGATTCCTTGAGATTGAGCTACTATACTATGACCCAATTCATGTAATAGAACGCAAGCAAATAGTGATAGCGCCAGAAAAAAACCAGCGCTAACCGCTGTCACTGTTCCCCAAGCATGGTAAGATAGGGAGAAGTTTAAGCTGACCAATCCCAAAAAAATGAACCATAACGGGTCTAGGAATAAGGGAATTCCTAAAATAGAGCCGATTTTCCAATTTGTTTGTAACATTACATCTTCCTAAAGCTAGAAATTCCGACCGTATTCTGCAAAAAATCTGTCTTCTCTAACCTTAACCTAACAATTTTGCCAACGGAGATGGTATTCTTGTTAAGAGAGAAACTCCAGACCACGCTACGCAGGATCTATTTCAAGCGATCGCTAATGGTGAATGCTCCTCTACTCCCCTACTCCCCGTTTAAGAAACCAATCGACCGTCTTCCATCCGAATAATTCGGTCTGCGATATCTAAAATGCGGTTATCATGAGTAACCATGAGAATAGTGCAATTTTGCTCTTTGGCTAATTTTTGCATGAGAGTAACAACATCTCGACCAGTTTTACTGTCTAAAGCAGCTGTCGGTTCGTCAGCTAAAACTAATTTGGGGTGAGAGACTAAAGCGCGAGCGATCGCCACGCGCTGTTTTTGTCCTCCTGAAAGATCGGGGGGATAATAATTTATCCTGTGTTCTAAATTGACAGCACACAACATAGCTTCTGACTTGATCTGCGATTCTAATAGAGAGATATCTGGCTGTAATTCCAAGGACATTTGCACATTTTGTCTAGCTGTTAAGAAATCGAGTAAGTTATGACCTTGAAAGATATAACCGATCTGACGACGTACTTTGACCAATTCTTCATTACTAGCTCCCAGTAATTCTTGTCCCAAAAATTGGAGACTTCCCATTTGTACAGAACGTAAACCACCGATCAAAGTCAGTAAAGTCGTCTTTCCCGAACCAGACGGACCTGTCATAATCACAATTTCGCTGGAAAAGATTGTCAGATTGATATTAAATAAAGTCTGGTCACGTATTTTACCATGACTGAAGTAGTGATTCAGATGGGTAATTTGGATGATTTTATTTGAATTCATCACTATATCACCTTTAGTTAAAGATCTCTGCTGGGTCTAATTTCCGTAGCTTATTAGTAGATAAAAATCCTGAAGTTAGACACATGACAATTACAGAAATTAGGACTATGTATAATTTCTGTAAATCCATGTTTATTGGTAACATAGTCGAATTCTTCGCAATATCATAAATCCCAATAGAAATCACAAAACCTGGAATATAGCCTAATGCTGCTAAAATTAAAGCTTGTTGGAAAACCATCCCCAAAAGATACTTATTTTTAAATCCCATTGCTTTGAGAGTTGCAAATTCTATTAAATGTGTCGATATATTGCTATAAAGAATCTGATAAACAACGATGACACCCACAATAAATCCCATAATCACCATGAGATTAAACACAAATCCTATGGGGGTTCTTTTTGTCCAATAGTCTTCTTCAAACTGGATGAATTCTTGGCGGTTCATTACCATAATGTCTTTAGGTAATTTTGCTGTCAAATTAGCTGCAACCTTTTTAATATCAGCACCAGGCTGGAGGTAAATTAACCCTATATCTATATTTCCGGCTGTACGGTCAGGAAATATGCTCAGAAATGTAGAGTTACTCACGATTAAATTTCCATCAACTCCAAAAGAAGGACCTAAAGTAAACAAACCGCATACTTTTACTTTATAACCAATGGAGCCATTATAACTAAAGATCTCCATATTAACCGGTTTGTGTTGAGTAAAGTATTCAGCAATCGGTCCAAATTCTGGACGAGCACCTCGGTCAAAAAACACTTGGTTGGGAATTTCCAGTAAGCGAAAATTTTCCTCAATTTCTGGTAACTTGAAGACAGATCGAACAGGGTCAAATCCTAGGACATATATCGGATATTTACGTCCATTGACTGGATTTTTGAGTTTAGCAAATTCCACATGTAAAGGTGCGACTGACTCCACTCCAGCAAACCCTAAAATCTGATATAATCGAGAGCGGGGAAAACTTTGATTGGATGTTAAAGATTTATATTGAGCGCTAATCAAAAACAGATCTCCTTGCAAGTTTTTATGTACCTGCGTCGCACTGGCGTAGAGAGCATCTTGAAACCCAATTTGCATAAACATCAAGATAGCGACGAAAGCAATTCCCGCTAAAGCGACACAGAAGCGTACTCTCTGTTTAGCTAATTGTAACCACGCTAAAGGTATTTTAGGCATCATTTACCCCTTGTGCGGACTGCAATTTCTGTTCCCCGTCTAAACCGATAGATACTTCAACTTGTAAGTTTGTCAAACCAGCAACTCTCATACTATCTCTGGGGTTATCAATGCGAATTTTCACATTCACTACTTTGCTATCTGTATCTGCTCCTGGATTATTGGAGAAAATATTCTGTTTACTCACTTGTAAACCAATGTCTATGACTGTTCCGCGCAATTTCCCTGAAAAGGCGCTACCTGTAATTACACAAGGTTGACCTAAATGGACTTTTTTGATGTCTGTTTCGTAAACTTCTGCTACTGCGATCATTTGTGAAGTACGACCCAAGTCAGCTATCCCATCGTTACCAATTATTTCTCCAGGCCAAGCATTAATTTTCAGTACTTGACCATCTATGGGTGAATGAATAGAACTTAAATAGAGATCTGCTTGAGCTTGCTTTAATGACGCTTTAGCACTATCAATATTAGCTTCTGCTGCTTGTATATCCGTAGGACGAACTTCAGCTAGACTTTTGAGCCTTTCTTTCCCTTGTTTTATCTGTTTTGCTAAAGTTTCTTTTGTCCGTTTTAATGAAGCGTTAGCTTCGTTGAGTTGTTGTTGGATTGTATCTAGGTTCAGACGTTTAGTATCCGCGTCTATAGCAGCGATCGCTCCCTCATGATATAGCTGCTGATACCTGCGATTATTTATTTGAGCATTATGTAACTGAGCTATCAAACTAGCAATTGTAGCTGTTTGTGATGCTTCTTGTCCGGCTAGTTCGGATTCTGTTTGGGCAATAATTGCCTTTTGAGCGTAAATATCTCCTAATTTTGCTCCAGCTTTCACCTGATTTAAGGCTGCTTTAGCTACTTTTACCTGTTCTTGAGCTTTAATTAATGCTGCTAGATTAGGTTGATAGCTATCTAGAACAGAAACTACCTGTCCTACTCGGACTCGATCTCCTTTCTTAACTCGTAGTTGTGATATTCTGACTCCTCCAGCCAGAGCATTAGGCGCAGATAATCGAATTACTTCTCCTTGAGGTTCTAAACGTCCTAAAGCAGAAACAGCTATGATGCTGGGAGTTGGCGGATCGATCGCAGGAGTAGCATCAGAATTAATATTCCAACGAAGTTTCGTTAGACTGGAAAAACATAGCATACCTGTGGTTACAGCTGTGGCGATCGCCAACGTGATTGAAAACCAACTTACAGGTTTTGTCAGTGAATGCTTTACTTTATGTACCATAACGCAAACCGGATAAATTAGCTATAAAGTTTGACAATAATTCCATCTCAATTAGAAATGGAATTAAGTACATGTAATCGCACTTCCTGATAACGTTGGTTCGATATTTTTGGTAGGGAAATGGAGGGGAGCAGGGGAGAAAGAGATTTTTGAGCAACTTTTTTAATTACATACTTCAATTTTTTGTACCTTTGGTACTTATTTAAAGGTAATTCCCCCGCCTTCTACTTCTTGACTCCTACATAACTACCTTATTTTTGCAAAACGACTTCTTTTCTCTTTCTCATAATTTCCAGATATTCGTTGCGGGTACCGTCAACTCGATAGTGGTCACAGATCTGACAAAGTTTCAAAACATCTAATCGGCTAAATACTTTTTGATGTTCGATGCCATTGTCGTTTCGCCAGCGCCAGAAGGTGGTTCTGTCAATTCGGCGATCGCTTTCTGGCCATCTGCGCCGGGATAAAAAATCTACCAATTCTTCTTCATAAAAAGAGTAGCCTTTTGGTAATTTGAGGAGTTCTTCTCTCAACTCCGCCAGCGGAATGAGTGGATCTAACTCAGATAATCTCATGCCATCAAGCCCTTATAGTTTTTTGTCTGTCCAGTCATGCTACAAAAACTACATACAATACGGTTAAATCGTAAAAAGTGGTGACACTGCAATACTGTAGATTCAGAAGGAAACAGATCGATCTATGTTTGGGTTTATTTATAGATTAATTCTGCAAATTCTCAATCTCAAAACCAGTTTTGAGGAACAGTAGAGAGTGACGTTATTCAACCACACAGAATAATCCGATTAAACTGCAATTTCAACCCATATGCAACAAATTTACCGAAAAATAATAAATACTATCTAAATCACCGATGATTCCACATGGAACGACTAGTAAATCTTCCTTTCGATAGATGCAATAAATTTTAGTCTTTACTAATCAAAATCAAAATTTTGAATTTTCCTAGTCTCTAATAAAGTTTGGGTTTCTTTACTGAATTTTATAGTACTGCAGTACCATAAAATAAAAATACGTAATTTGCATATTAATACTTACATAACTAACTATTCCTTTCGAGAAAATTTCATCGCCATAATATCTATCTTAAGGAGGAGGAGAAATAGTTAAGGCAGCAACTACTATTAGAGTATCTTCCAAATAATCTTTTCCCCCTCAAGCTGAGATAGCAATGGGAGGGCAGATTGTTAGGATGTATATTCTCTCCCTTCGGGCCCGTGCGGGTCTGGGGGGAGAGAATTTGGCTTTTTTTGTTTATATTACTGTCTCTTACCCTCCTTATGCAATTTATATGCAACTTTTGGTAAATTGAGCTTAGTATAGGACAGAATAAAAAATATTGGAACAAAAAGAGTCACCAAAGAAAGGCAGAGGGCAGGAGACAGAAGGCAGAAGGGAAGAGTTTTTACTTATTTAGTGCTGATTTAAAAGTTCAAATCTTGGATTTACCTCCTGCCTTGTGCCTTCGTCCTCCTGCCTTCTTAAAACCTGTTGCATATAAGTTGTAATTGATTAATTAACAGTTTAAGATAGTCAGGAGCGGCAATTTAAAGTTACAGGGCTAGGGATGAAGTTTCTTAAACGCTAATATCCCAGTTTAAGCCGCCTAAGCATAGCATTTTACCAACACAGAATTAAGACTGAGATTAGCTGGAATGGGATGTATAGAGTTTATAACCTGACACTCCATATATCAGTTGAATGGATTTACCACAATAATGAAAATATCGTCATGTTTGCTTCGAGAATTGAGGCTTATTTAACACAGTTACAAAAAGAAGTGAATGACTGTGAAAAGACTTTGAGGAAATTGATTACGGTGAAAAAAAATATGACTGAGAATAGCCCATCACACAGCAAAATTCTGCCAAAATTTGCCAAAACCAATCCAGAAAACGGTTCTCCAACTGATATTGCGATTATTGGGATGGCTTCTATATTCCCCAATTCCCAAAACTTACAAGAATACTGGGAAAATATCATTCAGAAAGTTGATTGTATTACTGATGTCCCCCCATCACGCTGGCGGATAGAAGACTATTATGACCCTAATCCTAAAACACCAGATAAAACTTATTGTAAAAGAGGTGGATTTATCCCAGATATCGATTTTGATCCCTTAGAATTTGGTCTACCGCCTAATTTGTTGGAAGTGACAGATATTTCGCAATTATTGGGTTTGGTTGTCGCCAAAGCTGCTATCACCGATGCGGGTTATGGGGAATCTCGTCAGTTTAATCGCGATCGCACTGGGGTAATTTTAGGAGTAGCGACAGGTAGACAACTGGGGGTATCGTTAGGAACTAGATTACAGTATCCCATTTGGGAAAAGGTGTTGCGCCATAGCGGTCTGTCGGAGGTGGATACCCAGAAGATTATTGCCAAACTCCAGAGTGCATATGTGCAATGGGACGAAAATGCTTTTCCGGGAATGTTAGGGAATGTGATCGCCGGACGCATTGCTAATCGACTGGATTTAGGCGGAATTAACTGTGTAGTTGACGCAGCCTGTGCAAGTTCTTTAGGTGCGCTGAGGATGTGTATCAGCGAATTAGTAGAACATCGAGCTGATATGATGTTGACGGGTGGAGTTGACACAGATAACTCAGCTTTCGCCTACATGTGTTTTAGCAAAACTCCTGCTGTCTCACCCAGTGAAAACGTCAAACCCTTCGATGTCAATTCCGATGGGATGATGTTGGGGGAAGGTGTGGGAATGTTGGTGTTGAAACGTTTATCAGATGCTCGTAGAGATGGTGATCGGATTTATGCTGTAATTAAAGGTATAGGGAGTTCTAGTGATGGTAGGTCTAAAAGCATTTATGCACCCCATGCGCCAGGACAAGTAAAAGCTTTAGAACGAGCTTATACAGATGCGGGAATTTCACCGGAAACAGTTGGTTTGGTGGAAGCGCACGGAACTGGAACAATGGTGGGAGACAGGACAGAATTTGAATCGATTAGACAAGTGTTTGAGAGTAATCATGGTCAAAAACAGTATATTGCTTTAGGAAGCGTTAAGTCCCAAATTGGACATACAAAAGCTGCTGCTGGTGCTGCTAGTTTGATTAAAACGGCTCTGGCTTTGCATCATAAGGTTTTACCACCAACGATTAATGTCACTCAACCACATCCCAAATTGCATATCGAGGATTCCCCATTTTATCTAAATACAGAAACTAGACCTTGGATTAGTCCTCCTCATCAATCGAGACGTGCGGGAGTGAGCGCTTTTGGATTCGGGGGAACCAACTACCATGTGATTTTGGAAGAATACACTAATGATCATGAACATAAATATCGATTAAACGATTTTTCCCAGATAGTGCTTTTATCTGCGCCCACACCACAAGAACTGATATCGCGTTGTCGGGAGGTGGAACAGCAATTACAGTCAGATGATGGTGAAAAATACTATGCTGAGTTAATCCAAGATGCTGAAAACTTAACTATTCCGCAGACAAACGCCAGAATCGGATTTGTAGTTAATTCCATTGTCGCAGCTAGAGAATTTTTACAGATTGGTTTGGAGTGGTTGAACAAACAACCAGAAGCTAAATCTTGGGAACATCCCCAAGGGATCTATTATCGCCAATCTGGAATAGACACCACCGGTAAAGTAGTTGCTCTATTTTCTGGACAAGGTTCCCAATACTTGGGAATGGGAAAAGAATTAACCATCAACTTTCCCTTTTGGCGATATCTATATAATTACATGGATCAACTTTTATGTGAAGATGGGTTACACCCCATATCAGATATAGTTTTTCCTCAACCGGTATTTGACCCATCCCAAAAAGCCAGTCAGCTAGAAAAATTGCAATTAACAGAATACGCACAACCAGCTTTGGGGGTATTCAGCGCTGGTTTATATCGTCTGCTGACACAAGCTGGATTCCAACCAGATTTTCTCGCTGGTCATAGTTTTGGGGAATTGACAGCTTTGTGGGCTGGTGGTGTTTTGACTGAATTAGATTATTTGTTCCTGGTGAAAGCTAGGGGACAAGCTATGGCTGCTCCTTGCGATCCTGATTTTGATGCTGGTGGAATGTTAGCAGTGAAAGGGGATGGAAATACAGTAGCAGAATTAATTCGAGATTTTCCTCAAGTGACGATCGCTAACCGAAATTCCCAGCGTCAAGTTGTTGTCGCGGGAAAGAAAACCGAATTGGCTAAAGTGGAACAAGCAATTATCGCCCAAGGATTTGCGACTATACCGTTAAAGGTTTCCGCAGCTTTTCATACGCCATTAGTTGCTCACGCCCAAAAGCCTTTTGCGCAAGCTCTGACAAAGGTATGTTTTCAACAACCACGAATTCCCATTTATAGTAACGTCACAGGCGATCGCTATCCCAGCGATCCACAGGCGATCGCTCAAATTCTCAAAGAACAGCTGCGTAACCAAGTCCTATTTCAACAACAAATAGAAAATATTTATGCTGCTGGGGGATATTGTTTTGTCGAATTTGGTCCGCGCAATGTCCTCACCAACTTAGTCAAAGAGATTTTAACGGATAAACCACATTTAGCGATCGCCTTGAATCCAAATCATCACAAAAATAGCGATCGCTCCTTAAGAGAAAGTGTTGTTCAATTGCGTGTAGCTGGATTACCCCTAAAAAATCTTGACCCCTACCAAGCGCAAATTCCAGGAATCACTTCCCACAACTTACCCAAAAATCCAGCCAAAATCTCATTAAACGTCAAGTTGAATGGAAGCAACCTCGGAAAAAAAGCCGAAGCAGCATTTTCCCAAGCTTTAGTAAAAGGTGATCAAGTCAGCTTACAACCAGTAGAGCAAACAAACGGACATTCCACTTTACTCAAACGGTCGAATTTAGATTTAACTAGCGTGTTAAACCATCAAAATCCCGAATCCCATAACGGTAATGGTAAGACTCAGTTAGATAATATGTCAAATAATCATGGCGAATTGGGAAAATCGGCAGTTTCCTCACCTCCTCCCACAACTAATATAGATGAGGGTAACTCAATTCTCGCGGATTTCCATCGCCAACAAAGTGCGATCGTCAAGGTTCACGAGCAGTCTTTGCAAAATCAAGCCGAATATAATCGCAGTTTCTTCCATCTCATCCAACGCCAAGACACCTTATGGAAAAAAGGTGATACCACCCCAGAACAACAACAAAAACAGGAATTAGCGCGATCTATCTCTGAACGTAGTTTGATGTGGTTTCATGAGCACCAAACAGAAACCTTGCGGATTTATGAACAATACCTGCAAAATCAGCAAGAATTCATCGAAAACCACTTTCAACTATTGTCAAATTATGATTTACTCCGTTCTGGTGTGACTCAACCACGATTACAACTTTCTGCTCCACCAATAGAAGTGAAAACAGAAAAGTTGCTCCAGATCCCAGAAATCCCAGGAATCTCAGAAACAGAAAAGTCAATTCCTCTAATCGATCCTACTACTCTCAACCAAACTTTGCTCAATATCGTCAGCGATAAAACAGGTTATCCGGTAGATATGTTAGACATGTCGATGAACATGGAATCAGATTTGGGAATTGATTCCATTAAACGAGTCGAAATTTTGGGAGGGTTGCTAGAAATTTATCCTAATTTACCCAAACCTAATCCAGAGGAAGTAGGTCAATTACAGACTTTGAATGAAATTGCGACCTACATCCGCTCTCTGATTCCAAACTTACTCGATTCCACTCATGAAGTAGTGACAGAACTAATTTTACCAGTGGAGAGTCAACCAGTAACGGAAATAGTGGAAACCGTACCTGATGATTTGAGTCATATACTGTTTAATATTGTCAGCGATAAAACAGGTTATCCAGTAGAGATGTTAGACCTATCGCTGAACATTGAATCAGATTTAGGAATCGATTCGATCAAACGAGTCGAAATTTTGGGGGGATTATTAGAGTTATATCCCGATCTACCCAAACCGAGTCCGGAAGAATTAGCCGAACTGAGTACCTTGGGAGAAATCCTACAGTTCATCGAACAGAAAGCAACTCAACCCAAATTGCTCTCACCAACAGAGTTCGCAACCCCATTACCGGAATTACATCAGTCAGTTTTTCGCTCTCCTGTCAGATTAAAACAACTTCCACAACCAGATGGAATAGAAGAGACTATCCCAGAAAACCAAATCGCTCTAATTACTAATGATGGTTCTCCGATGACTGAGGAACTAGCTACTGCTTTGCTCAATCAGGGTTGGACAACAGTGGTGCTGAATTTTCCTAATCTTCCATCAACTTCGATCACTGGAGTCGATCAAGTAATTCTGAGTGATTGGAGCGAAGAGACTTTAACAGAGACTTTCCAAAATATATCACAGAAGTATGGAGCGATCGCCACTTTTATCCATCTCCATCCAGCCACACATAGCGATCGCCCAGAAATCAGTTATCTAGAAACAGACAAATTGATTCTCCGTTATATATTCTTAACCGCTAAAACCATCGCCAAACATCTCCAAAAACTAAGTTGCTTTTTCAGCGTTGTGCGTCTAGATGGAAAATTAGGTTGTGGAGCGACCCATAACTTTGGTGTGATTAGTGGTGGACTGTCTGGATTGATCAAGAGTCTGAATCGAGAATGGGAGAATGTTTTTTGTCGTTCTCTCGATTTAAGTCCAGATATAGACACAGAAATAGCAGTCAAACATATCTTAGCTGAACTCCAAGACCCCAATCGGTTAATTACCGAAGTTGGATATACCCGCGATGATAGATTTACTCTCGTCGCTGACTCTCTTGGAGCAGGAGCAACTGTTGATTCCCGAATTCCAATTTCTGCTGAGGAAACTTTCTTAGTTACAGGTGGTGGGAAAGGGATTACCGCCAAGTGCGTGATTAAATTGGCGCAAGAATATAAATGTAAATTTATCCTTGTGGGACGTTCTACCATAAATCCAGAACCTGCTTGGTCTCAGGGTTGTGAGGAACCAGCCAAATTAAAACGGTTAATTATGGAAGATTTCCAATCCCAAGGAGAAAAGCCTACACCACTAGTGTTGGAGAAGAAATTTCAAGAGATCTTGTCTGGAAGGGAAATTCAAGCTACACTCCAAGTTATAACAGATGCGGGAGGACAAGCAGAATATATCAGCGTTGATATTACAGATAGGGTAATGCTGGGTCAAAAGCTAGCAGAATCGGTAAAACGTTTAGGCGCGATTACTGGAATTATTCATGGTGCGGGTAATTTGGCGGATAAATGGATCGAGAAAAAGACAATTCAAGATTTTGAAACAGTCTACGCTGCGAAAGTCACAGGTTTGGAAAACTTACTTCAATGTGTTCCTCCCCAACAACTGAGATATTTGATTTTGTTCTCTTCCGTCGTGGGTTTTTATGGAAATACGGGACAGACAGATTATGCGATCGCCAATGAAATTCTCAATAAATCTGCTCATCTATTCCATCGATTCCATCCCAACTGTCGAGCGATCGCTTGTAATTGGGGACCTTGGGACACTGGAATGGTATCACCAGAACTGAAGAAGTTCTTTGCTGAACATGGAATTGAAAGTATACCAGCAGAAATAGGTATGCAAATGTTAGTTGATGAAATGACCAGAACTAATAAAGAGGACGTACAAATAGTTATGGGTAGTCCTTTAATCTATATTCCTCAAATCTCCGCCAAAGAGCTCAAAGTCCATCATATTCATCGACGATTGACATTATCAGCCAATCCTTTCTTATATGACCATGTAATTGTCGGTCGTCCAGTGCTTCCCGCAACTTGTGGATTATTATGGATGGCTAACGCTTGCGAACAATTATATCCAGGATTTCAAATCTTTAGTTCTCTCAACTTCAAAGTTTTGAAAGGAATTGTCTTTGATGACAATTTCGGGGAAAATTACCTGTTGGAATTGCAAGAAACTGCTAAAATTGAGCAGGAAGAAATCAATATTTCTGCTAGAATTAGTAGTGCGACTCCTACAGGTAAAATCAGATATCATTTCAGTGCGGATTTGATATTAAAGAGAAAAATTCCGCCAATTCCTAGCTACGAATTTGTGGACTTCCATCAAGATGAACAATTTATCCATCTCAATCAAAGACTTTATCAAAATGGTTCATCTAGTCTATTTCATGGAACCATATTTCAAGGAGTCAAGTCTGTCTTAAATGCTAGTCCTAACAAATTAACCATCGAATGTTATTTACCCCAACTCACTGAAAAACAACAAGGACAATTTCCTGTACAGACATTCAATCCATATATAGCAGATGTTCAGATTCACGCTCTTTGGATTTGTACACAGCATTTTGATCAAGTAGGTTGTTTACCAGCAGAGATTAAAAAATACGAGCAATTTGCGCCAGTTCCTTTTAATCAGACCTTTTATGTCACTTGTGAAATTAAATCTAAGACTCCAAGCAATATCCAAGCTGATGTTATTGCTTATAGTCCTCAAGGAGAAATCTACAATCGCATGTTTAATGCAAAAGGGACTATTCTCACCAGACAAGTTGTAGAAGTTTAGAATAGGGAACTTTCTAACAGAAAACAGGGGTAAAAGTCTTTTAATATAAGAATATAGGCTTGAAACTTTATACCCCTTTTAGCTGTAATTTACTATAAATGTTACAGGAGCAAGACATGAATAAGAAAATAGCAATTATTGGTATGGATTGTCTCGTCAATAATTGTCCAGGATTAGATCAATTTGAACGCAGTATATATGAAGGTAGACAACATTTCGCACCACTAGAAATAGAAACAGCAGAATCACTTTTAGAAAAAGTCATCAAAACCTCTTTAGAAGATGCTGATCTTCGACCAGGAACCAAAATTGGACTGATTGTTGTTAGCGAAACAGAGATTTCCGCCAAGTGTAGCGATTACACTGAGAAAGTGATAGCTCTGACAGTAGTAGAAAAATCATCTATCTCAGCCTTGAACTTAGCTGAAAATATCCTCATGAGTCAGCAAGTAGACGCTGTTTTGATTGCTTCGCTGAGTTTAGCTGAAAATAGCAATAATACAGCCAAAATATCCCAGAAAGTGCAAACATTGAGTTATGACTTACATGGGGAAACAAATGATCTGGGAGTTGGAGTAGCCGCTGTTGTCCTACAATCAGAAAAAACAGCGAAACAAGAAAACAAACGAATATATGCGATAATTGAGGCTGTAAGTGTAGTCCAGGCTGGGTTAGCTGACCCAAAAGCAGTTTCTCAGGTTTCTCAGACCGCTATGGAATTAGCAGATGTGAAAGTTGAAAATATCAGTTATGTGGAAGTTGTCGCTAGTGGTGTTCCAACAGAAGATGAAGCAGAAATTCAGGGTTTGATTTCAGCTTATACTGGTTCAGGGAATCTCAGTTGTGCTTTAGGAAGCATTAAAGCAAATATTGGTAACACCCAAAGTGCATCTGGAATATTCAGTTTGATCAAAACAGCTCTCTGTTTAGCTCACAGTTATATTCCTGCGGTTCCTCAATGGACTGGTCCAAAAACCCCAGATGTTTGGCGTGAAAGTCCTTTTTATGTAATGACAGAATCTAAACCTTGGTTTTTATCAGGTGGTTTCAGCGAAAGAAGAGCTGCGATCAATCTGATGGAATCTGATGGAAAATATGCTCATCTAATCTTATCTGAAGTCCCAAATCAGCCTAGACGGAATAATCGATACTTGGCTCAAATGCCTTTTTGTCTCTTGGCGATCGCTGGTGAGGAGCGAAATTCTCTATTAACTCAGTTGGAACAATTACAGGAAACTCTAGCTTCACCTGTAGAAATAGGAAAAATCGCCCATCAATACTGGGAAAAGTGGCGATCGCTTCCCTCCCCCACCTATACTGTCGCGATTTTGGGGAGCGATCGCCAGGAATTAACCAAAGAAATTCAACTCGCCCTTACAGGTATTAACGTTGCATTTGATACTGGTAAAGATTGGCAAACTCCTCAAGGAAGCTACTTTACAGCTAAACCTTTGGGAAAACATAGCGAAATTGCTTTCGTTTATCCCGGATCTTTCATGTCCTATGTGGGATTAGGACGGAACCTGTTTCGGTTATTTCCCCAAATTTACGATGATCCATTAATTGGAAGTGTTTATGAACGTGTTACCAAGATTGAACAAATTCTCTATCCCCGCAGTTTAACCAAATTATCCAAAAGACAAATGGAGGAAATGGAAAAAGGACTCATGACTGATCTAATAACCATGCAAGAATCAGAACTAGGTTTTGCAAGTTTATTGACCGTGATTCTCCAAAATTACTTCCAAATCAAATCTCGACATTCTTTTGGATATAGTTTGGGAGAAACCACCATGTTGTTGGCTCGGGGTGTCTGGAAAAGTTTTAAAGAAACCAGCGATTACTTGAACTCTTCTCCCTTATTTAAAACAAGACTATCTGGACCCAAGTATGCTGTCCGGGAATACTGGGGAATACCGCCCACAGAAGAGCTAAAACAGGATTTTTGGAGTAATTACTTTCTGATCTGTCCCCTTGAGTTAGTTGAGCAAGCGATCGCCACAGAAGATCGGGTTTATATTTCCTTAATCAACACACCTCAAGAAGTAGTCATTTCTGGTGAAACCCAAGCTTGTCAAAGAGTAATTGCTAAATTAGGCGTGAATAGTTTTGCTAGTCCCAGTACTAATGTCATCCATTGCGAACCAACACGCCCTGAGTATGAGGAAATAGTCAAAATCTATAGCATACCAGTTCATCATGACGCTACTTCAGACAAGATATTTTATTCTACTGCGTCCTATGCTCCTATTACACTAGACAGTGAAACTATTGGACAAAATATTGCGAAAGCAATATGTGATCGATTAGATTTTCCCCGATTAGTTAACCGTGTCTATGATGACAACGTTAAAATTTTCATTGAAGTAGGAGTTGGGAGTAATTGCTCTAGATGGATTAGCGAAACTCTCAAATCAAAACCGCATGTTTCTGTCTTTCTGAATAGAAGAGGTATGGATGAATACACTTCTATTCTCAGAGCATTAGCTAAACTTCTCAGTCATCAAGTTGAATTAGATTTATCACCTTTGTATTCTTTGTCTATGAATAATTATCCATCATTAACCACCATCCTGGAAAATGATCATAGTTTATTAACTTCCCGTAGTTATCATTATGAAAAAGTCAGTAACAACAATGCTTACATGACAAAAAACCAGGGTCTATTCTTGAAAATGCGCCAAAATTCTCTAGAGAAGATGAAGCAGATGATTGAAAATCAGATAGATACTTATCAACAGATTTAAAATATGATTTGTAGTTGCGCTAAAACGCAACTACAAACTTTGAAGTTAACCGTAATATATGAGAGGGGATCATCGGTGTTAATCACAGAAGTTAAGTCCAAAAAATCAGATGATGCGTTAGTTTTCCGTAACCCATTTATTCATAGTGATCAAATTTGGCGAGGAGATTTATCCAGTATCTCTTTTAATACCAAAGATATTAAATCCAAACTGATGAATTTAGGAAAGCCTTGTTATATTGTAAGGAAAGGAGAAGAAATTGGTGTTACAAATGAAGCTATTTTAGCTGATACTAGCAATCTCCATCTATCTCAGTTAGAAATGCTCGTTAGTACTCCTCCTTTAGCAACCGAACAACTAGGCGATCGTACATTTTTAGATTTCTATGATGTCAAATACGCTTATGCTACTGGTGCTATGGCTCAGGGAATTGCTTCTGAAGAATTAGTCATAGCATTAGGAAAGGAAAGAATTCTCAGTTCTTTCGGTGCTGGTGGTTTATCTCTAAATCGTGTGGAAGCAGCGATTAATCGGATTCAACAAGCATTACCACAGAAATCTTTTGCTTTTAATCTGCTCCATAGTCCCAGCGAACCAATAATTGAGCGTCGTTTAGTTGATCTATATCTCAAATATCAAGTTAGAATAATTGAAGCTTCTGCATTTTTAGATTTGACAGAAAACATTGTCTACTATCGAGCATCTGGATTAGGTCTAACTTCAGCCAATCACATCGAGATCAAAAATAAAGTCATCGCTAAAGTCTCCCGGAGGGAAGTAGCGACTAAATTTCTCCAACCTGCTCCCAGACAAATCCTCCAACAGTTAGTTGCTCAAAATCTCATCAGTGAATTACAAGGGAATCTCGCCCAAAAAGTCCCTTTAGCTGATGATATCACAGTCGAAGCCGATTCAGGAGGTCATACAGATAATCGTCCTTTGGTTTGTCTGTTACCCTCGATTATAGAGTTGAGAGATGAAATTCAACGTAAATATCAATATCAACAACCTGTAAGAATAGGTGTAGCAGGTGGAATTTCTACTCCCCAATCAGCATTAGCAGCTTTTATGATGGGCGCAGCTTATATTGTCACTGGCTCGATTAATCAATCTTGTGTGGAAGCGGGGACTTCAGCGATCGCCAAAGAATTATTAACTCAAGCCCAAATGACTGATGTGATGATGGCTCCAGCAGCAGATATGTTTGAAATGGGAGTTAAGTTACAAGTACTCAAACGAGGAACTCTCTTTCCCATGCGATCACAAAAACTCCTGGAACTCTATAAAAGCTATAATTCAATCGAAGAGATCCCGGAAGCAGAAAGAGAAAAGTTAGAGAAACAGATCTTCCAAAAACCAATTGCGGAAGTTTGGCGGGAAACAACAGCTTATCTATCCCAACGTAACCCCGATAAATTGGCTAAAGCCATGAATAATCCTAAATTAAAAATGGCTGTAATTTTTCGCTGGTATCTAGGACTGTCATCCCGTTGGGCGAATAATGGTGAACCAGGTCGAGAAATGGATTATCAAATCTGGTGTGGTCCAGGGATGGGTAGTTTTAATGATTGGGTCAAGGGTTCCTATCTTTCGGAAAGCAAAAATCGTCATGTGGTAGATATTGCGAATCACATTATGACAGGAGCAGCTTTTTTATATCGTATCCAAAATTTACAGATCCAAGGATTACAAATACCGGATATGTATAGTCAGTATCATCCTGCTAGATAAGTAGGGAAATCAAGCAATGAATTTTTAGGGAAAATTAGCATGTCAGGTGATAGAAAACTGGGACAACTAGAACAAATGACGGAATTTATGAATGTTTGCGCTAATACTTGGAATATAGTCACTATTAGTCGCATTCGAGGGAATATCCAACCAGCAATTTTACAAAAAGCCCTCGATATCGTTCAATATCGTCACCCCCGACTGAAATCCCGGATTGTCCGAAGGAAAGATGGCTTGTATTTTCAAACTCAAGGTACTCAAGAAGTCAGTTTACAGGTGCTAGATTCCTCGGTGTCTGAGTCCTGGGAAGAAGTTGTCCAAAACCAGATGAATCAGAAATTTGAGAGCGATCGCTGTTTGTGGAGGGTTGTGTTATTGGCTGATCACAACGATCCACAGAGCAATTATTTGATTACTACTTTACATCATGCGATCGCTGATGCTTTATCTAGTGTACAACTACATGGGGAAATTTGCCAACGTTATCACCAAATTTTTTCAGGTGAAACCATAGAACCGATCACTGAATTGCGATCGCTGCCGCCTGTAGAACAATTAATACCTAAATCAGCCAAGGGCTGGCGAGGACAATTAAATAGTATTATTTTATTATTGAGAATAGTATGGCAAAAAATCTGGTATCGACCGCAAGCACTCAAAAATCAAAAATATGCACCTATTTCTGGACGAAGTTCTGCGATGATTTCTAGACAAATTAATCCAGAAGTAACTCAAAAATTTATCCAGCGTTGTCACCAGGAAAAAATCACAGTAAACAGTGCCTTATCTGCAATAATCGCACATACAATAGCCAAGGAAATCACCAAGGGAAAAAGTAATAAGTTGAATATTGTCTATCTTGTATTTATGGACACAAGGAGACATTTACATCAAAAAATTAGTCATGAAAATCTAAATTTTTTAGCTACAACAAATATGGGATTTTCACAGATTAATATCCATGAATCCATTTGGAAAATAGCCAATGATTTTAAAAAACACCTAGATACTTCCATCAAAAGAGGTGATATGTTTAATATCATTAAACTTGCACAACTACTGATAGATTTTTGCTTTATCTTCCCGCGAGATATATCAGTTACCTTCTCTATATCTAATATTGGTCAGGTGGACATTCCCCAAAATTACGGTGAATTGGAATTAGAAGAAATCAGTTTTGCTGCTTCCTCTGCTTTATACGCAGGTGCTTTAGCTACAAATGTAGCAACTTTTGCCGGAAAAATGCGATTAAACTTTGTCATTTCTCAACCAGCAACCAGTTGGGAAATAGCAGAGAAGCTCGTCAATAATATAATTTCTCACATTCATTATCTTACGTCTAATACTATGCAACTTAGAGGTAATATAAATGAGTAATCTGCTACCTGAATATTGCATCAAAAAGACCTGTACTACTCAAGAAATTCAAGATTGGCTAGTGAGTGAGATTGCTACTTTATTAGGAGTTAAGCCTCATGAAATAGACATTAATCGACCATTAGATAGTTATGGATTAGATTCAGGTCAAGCTGTAATCATCACCAATAAGACTGAGAGGTTACTAGGTGTGAAATTATCTCTAATTCACCTGTGGTATTATCCCACAATTAAAGAAATGTCTCAACGTCTATCTGAAGAATTTGCTAATTCTCAATCAGAAATTTTGCAACTATAAGCCCTACATCAATAGTTGCTAAATCAACAAGTTTGTTTTCCTCCTTAAACGATGGATACTTTACAATAAAAGTAAAGTATCCTCTTACCTAAATTAATTTCTACATAAAATTAATTACATATTTATTACTTTCCCCCTGTTCCCTGTTCCCTATTAGGAGATTTTATAATGAACGCATCAGAAATTTTTACAAAACTCACACAACAAGGCGTAGATTTCTGGGTAGAGGACAATAAACTAAATATTCGTTCTCCTAAAGGGATAATCACTCCGGAAATACAAGCAAATATCATCAAATATAAAGCAGATATTTTGGCATTAGTCCAAGAAATGAACATTGACTATCAATTTAAATTTGACCCATCAACTAAAGGAATCAGTTTACAAGCTATTGGAAAACTAATTAGTGGATTTAGCGGAGGATCATCTGCAGAATATCAAGTACCAGTGATCAATCCAAAATTAATGGCGCAAAACCTCCAAGTGACATTTAGACCATTACCTGAAAAATTTCATAATTACCAGATTATGAAATTTCGCCAAGAGTTAGCCAGTAAACTCAAAAAATATGGTGTAAATGTCATACCTTGGCTGGAAGCAACAGCAAAGCTTAACTATGAAATTAAAATTCCTTTACTTAATTGGAAGATAATCTGGAAAGTTAAAGGAATCAAATCCAAAATAGATGCAGTTATCGATGTAGAGCGCCCTAATTCATTGATTAGACAACTAGGTATATTCGTCGCAGAAACATCTTATAAAATATTTTATTATTGGTTAGTTAAGCGGCGCAAAATGTCTGTAATCCAGCTTGCTAAAATGAGTGGTTGGGCGGAGAATCATGTGGCAAAATTTGTAGAAGATCCAACAAATACACAAATAATTACTATTACAAATATAGACGATAAATTTGTGGATGCTTTTACTCCATATCAAGAAAAGATAAGTATAGGTATCAACAAACTGATCGAGACATTTTCAGAAATTGTTGTGGGGATATCGGCTGAGAAGATTTCTATTCTCAATATGAATTTATCAGATTCCATTTTTAGGAGAAATGAAATAGAAAGATTTGTTTTAAAGTCGTTAATTCCCAAGATTTTCACGCCGATCGCTCCACTTTCCATGAACCGCTTCCAAATAGGAGAATATCAGCCTCGCACATCTATATATGCTGAAGAACTGGTAAAATTAGGAGAAGCGATCGCCTCCACAGGATTACTCCCACCCAAATTTAAATTAGCGCAAGTACTCCAGCGACAATCTCATAGAGATATTGTGAATACTATCATCAACGGGAGAACCTATGGCTTTGTCGCTTATATGGAACCTCCACAATATGTGGGAAAACGACAAATTACTGTTAGTGAGTGGGAAGAACTATCAGCTACTCCTGGATTTAGCATTAATGAACTCAGACAAAATGAACAAGGTAGGCGCTATGTCAAAATTACTCTGGATGGTGAAGACAAATTCCAGCAAGTTCCCGATATTTGGTTAGTTAGTTCGAGGTGTGGTGCAAATAAAACCAATTTGAATCTTGATAGCGATATCATCCGCATTGGTTTACGAGAAAAAATATATCTCCAATTACCAGTAGGATCTAGGCTAGATGGTATTGATATTAAACCTTCTTATGATATCTACGTCATGCTATCTATTAGCCTAGCTGCTGCTCTCTACTTACCAGAATTAATTCAGTATGGAGCACCAATTGTACATTTTCATGGTTATCCATCTGGTGATTGGTTTGGAGAGCATGAATATTGTGTAGGAGTAAATAACCCTTCAGTCCCTTGTGGAACTTATGAATCAGGTGTGTTAAATTTTCTAGGAATCGCCAATTTAGAACCTTTGCAAAGAAATGATATTAAATTAATCAGTTTAATCGAGCCAGATCACGGTGTAAATTTTATCGCTCATGATCCAGAGTATTTAGTTGCTAGATTACAAGATGGGTGTAGAAGTGGACAAATTGAACTTGGTGGAAGACATTTCGCCTCTCTCAGGGCGAATTTATCTAAAATTTGCCAATTCGATGATTTAGAAGAAATGGAATAGGGGGATTCTTTGACAGACTTTACCAGTAGTAGAACAAATGGAGTACAATAAATCTATTCATCTTGTTCAAATATGGTAAATGTTATATGACTATAGCCAAAGAACCAAATTTGCCAATCGGTACATTTGAAGATATAGTCTTACCCACAAAGGAAATATATAGTAATGAACCGCCGTTGGAAACCCAAGTTCACTTAGAGCAAATGATGCTCTTAATTAAATGTCTCCTCTGGTTATGGCGAGACAGAATGGATTTTTATGCTGCTGGGAACCTAAGTATCTATTACAGTCCCCTGCAACTGAAAACCGAAGATTTTCGTGGACCAGATTTTTTTGTCGTCTTGGGAACAGAACGGAAAGTACGTAAAAGTTGGGTAGTTTGGCAAGAAAAGTTCAAGTATCCCAATGTAATTGTGGAAGTTCTTTCACCCACTACAGCCAATGTTGATAAAACGGTCAAGAAGGAAATCTATCAAAATAAATTTCATACACCAGAGTATTATTGGTTTGACCCAGATACATTGGAATTTAAAGGATTTAGATTAGAAAATGAGGAATATCAACCAATAGAAAGAAATAGAGCCGGACATTTATGGAGCGAGCAATTAGGGCTATATTTAGGAGTACATGAGAATTTTGTCAGATTTTTTACACTTACAGGAGAATTAGCTCCCACACCAGAGGAGAGTTCAGAGCAATTACAACAGAATGTAGTGCAATTACAACAGAATGCTTTACAATCAGAACAAAGGGCTGATTATGAAGCTTTAATGAGAAGACTGGCTGAACAAAAAGTCATACAATTAGAGCAAAGAGTTGCTCATGAAGCTCTGATGAGAGAACTGGCTGAACAAAAGGCTGCTCATGAAGCTCAGAAAATAGCAAGATGGGAAGCAAAACTGCGAGAGTTGAACATTGACTTAGATTCAATTTGATGTAGCCTATAGGGGAATTCTGTTTGGAGTATCCCAATAGTAGCTGGTCTATATTTGGTCATTTAGTTAGATATTGAGTTATAATGATTAATCGCTGTCCTTAGTTAAGTAATTCCTGGATTTTTCCTGGAGGAGGTGTGATTGACCAAATTTATTCTCAAAATTCTCTGGTTGGATGAGAACGTAGCCTTAGCAGTTGATCAGATTGTGGGTAAAGGAACTAGTCCTTTGACCAAATATTTCTTTTGGCCTAGGAATGATGCTTGGGAAGAGTTGAAAAAAGAACTGGAATCAAAGCATTGGATTACGGATGTCGATCGCGTTGAGTTGCTGAACAAAGCAACCGAGGTGATCAACTATTGGCAAGAAGAAGGAAGAAATCGTCCTATGGCGGAAGCGCAACTGAAGTTTCCTGAAGTTGGTTTTACAGGTAGCGCTTGATTATCGCTTATCTATTCTACTGTTGTGTCCTTCGCCAAACTTTAATCATTTTATCTCTGTTACCACTAGCTATTAGCTGTGTAATAGGGCTAATAGCCATAGTGGAAATTGCATCTGTATGGCGGTCAAGAGTAGCAATTTCTGCTCCTGTGCTGACAGACCAAAGTTTGATAGTCTTGTCCCAGCTAGCACTAATCAGCGTCTCACTATCATTCGTGAAAGCTACTGCTACCACTGACCAAGAGTGTCCAGAAAACGTGCTGATCACCTGACCAGTATTTACATCCCACAGTTTAACTGTGTTATCGTCACTACCTGTCGCTAAAATTTTCCCATTGGGACTAAAAGCGATCGCCAAAACCGCCCATGCGTGACCTGAAAGGATACCTGATAAGGTATAGCATGAGCGGTTTTCTGGTTCTTCCCGCCAGAGATAAATTTGGCGATCGCAACTCCCACTAGCTAAAAGTCGTCCTTGGGGATGAAAGGCGATCGCGTTGACTTGTAACCGATGTCCAATTAAAGTGGAAATAACTCGCTTTTGATTCACATCCCAGATTTTGATGGTTTTATCCCAACTTCCACTAGCGAGTACTTGTCCATCGGGATGAAACGCCAATGATTTGACAGCGTGTGAATGTCCAATTAAATTAGATATATGTTGAAGTGTCTCCCCATTCCATAGCTTGATAGTCTGATCATCACTCGCTGTAGCGAGAATTTCCCCATCAGGACTAAACGCTATTGATCTAACTGTACGAGTATGTCCTGAAAGATTGAATAATACCTGATGAGTATTTAAATCCCAAAGTTTAATCTGATGATCATCACCACTAGCTAATATTTCTCCTGCTCCTAATTGTCCAACTTGGGGACGAAAAGCTAAAGCATTGACATTTCCTAATTGATTAATATGGCTAGTGAGAGTAAACAAACAGGGATCAGGTGAAGTGGAAATTTGAGACTTGGGAGTTTTACAGAGATTTTTCATCCCTATTGCTTCCATAACTGCGTCAGCAGACTGAAAACGCGATAAAATAGAGTATTCTAGCAGTTTATCTAGAACTTGCGCTAGGCGATCGCTCACCTTCGTAGTCAGATATTGTCGCCAAACCCAGTGATTTTCCCCAATATCAAATAAATCAAATGGGGGAATTTGTGTGAGCAAATAAATACAAGTTACCCCTAAACTATAAAGGTCACTGCTAAAACCTGGATTTCCTCTAATTTGTTCTGGCGCAGCATATTCTGGACTACCTACAATAGATTCTTCTATTGAGTAGATTCCTTGATCAACTATTTGAGCTAAAGCAAAATTTACCAAAACAAATTCCCCACTAGATCCAGTTTTGAGAATAATATTTTCTGGTTGAATGTTACAGTGAATCATCTGATGACCATGAATCAACTGTAGAACAGGAAGTAAATTTTTTAAAAGTTGCCAAATTTGAGTTTCGTTAAATTCGCCTTGTTCTGATAACAGAGTTTCCAGATGATTCCCCTCAATCAATTCTTGTACCCAATAAAAATATTGTTCTTCCGCAAAATAAGCAATAGAAGTGGGAATTTGGGGATGTTTACCCAATTGAGCTAATTTCGCAGGGATAGAACTGTGTTGCTCAAGTTGTTGAACAATACACATTACAGGTGGGGATTGACCCCGATCCACAGCCAAGAAGGTTTTACCAAACCCTCCTTGACCAATCAGCTTTTTTAAACGATAACGATTCAGGATTAACAAGGCTTTCTCCACTGATTAAGTAGGTGAACAAAAATAAAACTCTGGTGGAAAAGATCGGTTTTTGTGATATTTCCATGATAGAATCTCCTATAAAGTACATAAAGTCTATCGACTTATTGTGATTTGAATTGTGGTACTGTTAGGATAGTATTTTGACTAAATGTCTATAATCGGGAGTTGATTAATGTCCATCTCAGATAAATATCGGTTTGAAACACTACAAGTTCATGCTGGACAGGAACCTGCTCCCGGGACTAACGCTCGTGCTGTTCCTATATATCAAACAACTTCTTACGTTTTTGATGATGCTGACCATGGCGCACGGTTGTTCGCCCTCCAGGAATTTGGCAATATTTATACTCGGATCTCGAATCCGACAACGGATGTCTTTGAAAAGCGCATTGCTGCTCTAGAAGGAGGTGTAGCAGCCTTAGCAACTGCTAGCGGTCAAGCAGCTCAGTTTTTGGCGTTGAGTACGATCGCCCAAGCAGGAGATAATATCATCTCTACCAGTTTTCTTTATGGTGGAACTTATAACCAATTTAAAGTTGCTTTACCTCGTTTAGGAATTGATGTCAAGTTTGTCGAGGGAGACGAACCAGAAAAATTTCGTCAGGCGATTAGCGATCGCACGAAAGCAATATATGTGGAAACTATTGGTAATCCTCAATTCAATATTCCAGACTTTCAAGCGATCGCCGATATTGCTCATGAAAATGGTATTCCTTTTATTGTAGATAATACCTTTGGTGCTGGCGGTTATCTAGTACGACCAATCGAACACGGCGCAGATATTTTAGTTGAATCTGCTACCAAGTGGATTGGTGGACACGGTACTTCTATCGGTGGTGTAATAGTTGACTCAGGCAAATTTGATTGGGGTAATGGTAAATTTCCCCTGTTTTCCCAACCATCTCCAGGCTATCACGGACTAAATTTTTGGGAAACCTTTGGACCAGAGAGCCCTTTTGGTAATATAGCCTTTATCATCCGCGCTAGAGTCGAAGGTCTACGAGATTTTGGTCCAGCGCTGAGTCCATTTAATGCTTTTCTGTTACTCCAAGGATTAGAAACTCTATCCCTGCGAGTACAACGTCAAGTAGATAATTCTTTGTCATTAGCGACGTGGTTAAAGGAGCAAGGACAAGTAGCATGGGTGAATTATCCAGGATTGACAGATCATCCTTATCATGAACGAGCCAAAAAATATTTAAAACATGGTTTTGGTGGAGTATTGAATTTTGGGATTAAAGGAGGACTAGTTGCTGGTCGTGAGTTAATTAATCGCCTGAAATTGGCGAGTCATTTAGCTAACGTTGGTGATGCTAAAACTCTCGTGATTCATCCTGCTTCTACAACCCATCAACAATTAAGTGATGCTGAACAGCTTTCATCAGGTGTGACACCCGATCTGGTGCGAGTATCTTTAGGAATTGAACATATAGATGATATTAAAGCAGATTTCGCCCAAGCTTTTAGTCAACTTAGTTAGTCATAAATAATTGATGGTTGGGTGAATAGGTATTTTGAGTATTTTGACCCCACCATCAATAGTCAATCATCTATCTTTACTAAATTATCATGGATTACTCAGACTTCATCTCTCCAAAAACGCAATTTTATCAAATTTCAGCATCATGGGTATTGGAGTCTGGAGCAATACTAGCTGGAGTTAAAGTAGCCTATCGCACTTGGGGAAAATTAAACAGTCAAGGTGATAACGGAGTACTTATTTGTCATGCTTTAACTGGTTCGGCTGATGCTGATGACTGGTGGGAACCATTGTTCAGTCCCGGAAAAGCTTTGGATGCTGAAGCTAATCAAGACTTTATTGTATGTAGTAATATTTTAGGAAGTTGTTACGGTACAACTGGAGCAGCTTCTATCAATCCTGAAACTGGAATTGCTTATGGGAGAGATTTCCCAGAAATAACCGTCCGGGATATGGTTCATTTACAAGCTGCTCTGATCGAATATTTGGGGATTAAATCTCTGCGACTCGTCATTGGCGGATCTTTAGGAGGAATGCAAACACTGGAGTGGGCGGTTTTATATCCAGCCAAAGTGCAAGCGATCGCTCCTATGGCTTGTTCCGGAAAACATTCTCCTTGGTGTATTGGATGGAGTGAAATCCAAAGACAAGCAATTTACAACGACCCTAATTGGCGCGGAGGTGACTATACCCCTGACACACAACCTAGTCAAGGACTCGCATTAGCTAGGATGGTGGCGATGAGTACTTATCGCTCCTGGGAAAGTTTTACCAGTCGCTTTGGACGCGAGTATGATATATCAAATCAATTTTCTATAGTCAACTATCTACAATATCAAGGTCTCAAGCTAGTAGAGCGCTTTGATGCTAACGCTTATATTGCTCTTACCCGTGCGATGGATCAGCATGATTTAGGACGAGATAGAGAAGATTATATTTCTGTTTTACAAAGTATTCAACAACCGACTCTAATTGTCGCAATTGATTCTGACATGTTATATCCACCCACAGAACAACAGGAGTTAGCCAATTTCATCCCCAATAGTCAACTCGCCTATCTCAAGTCAAAGCACGGTCATGATGCGTTTTTAATCGATATGGCGGCGTTAAACAAAATCATTGTCTCTTTTCGCCAAACCTTATATTAGGAGAAAATGGTAAGTATGGCGATCGCAAAATAATGGGAGCAAACAATGACAACAATTTCCATCACTCAGACCAAGCAAAATACAAAGCATCTTTTTGACAAAGTTAAGAAAATTGCGCAGGATTTCGCTACCCGCGCAGCAAAACATGATCGAGATGCTACTTTTCCATTTGAGAACTTTACCATTTTGGATGAATCGGGATTTCTGAACTTGACAATTCCTCAAGATATGGGTGGTCAAGGACTAGGACTGACAAGTATTTGTCAAGTAATCGAGGAAATAGCCAGCGGAGATGCTTCCACAGCTTTAGTCCTAGCAATGCACTATCTACAACACGCCAAACTTGGTCATCACCGATCCTGGAATCCAGAGATTTATCAACAACTGTGTAATGAATCAATAGCAGGTATTGCTTTAATTAATGCTGCTCGTGTAGAACCAGAATTAGGTACACCAGCCAGAGGAGGTTTACCCGCAACAGTTGCAAAACAGACAACAGCAGGTTGGAAAATCACAGGTCATAAAATATATACTACAGGTAGTCCTATCCTCAGTTATTTTATAGTTTGGGCAAAAACTGATTCCGATCCAGTACAAGTAGGAAATTTTTTAGTTCCACGGGATCTACCTGGTGTGAGAATAGTGGAAACATGGGATCATTTAGGAATGCGTTCCACAGGTAGTCATGACTTGATTTTGGAAGATGTCTTACTTCCTCAAGAATATGCTCTTGATCTCCAGCCCATTGCTGATGTACCACCTCCTGACACCATAACCGCCACTTGGGTAAGTTTGATCTTAAGTGCTTTATATTTAGGGATAGCCAGAAGCGCTCAAAAATGGTTAATTGGTTATTTGAATGAACGAACACCCACTAATTTGGGAGATAATTTAGCCAGCTTACCACGCTTCCAAGTTGCTATGGGAGAAATGGAAGCTTTATTGTCAACTAACCAGAGACTCATCTATAGTTTAGCAACGGAATTTGATCTCGATCCGTATATGGAAAAATCCCAATTACAGGCGCAATCAGTTAAATACATCACAACAACCAACTCAATTCGCGCTGTAGAAATTGGTTTAGAACTGACAGGTAATCCTGGTCTATCCCGTAAAAATCCCCTAGAACGACATTATCGTGATCTACTATGTAGTCGGATTCACACACCACAGAATGATGCTATTTGTCAATCTTTGGGGAAAGCAGTATTGCAAGTCGAATAGTCAATTCTGTGTTAAAGTAGCGGGAGAGCCGTAATTAATAGAATCACTAAAACCCACAATGTCTTAAAATGTCTTACAGTGAATTTAGTTTAGCACAGATCAAAAAATTATTTGGATTAACCACATTAGAAAAAACTGATTTATTTACTGATACGCCAGAAATCCTATGTGGGGAATATTTCCAAGAGACTCTACGTTATAATACACCACTAGCTTTAGCCAGTAACAGCGAAAAAGCTCGTTCAGAAATGATTATCGCGCCCATTTTGATAGAAGTGAGAAAATACCTCAATTCCCAAGTCAGTTTATTTTCCGGAGTGGATTTTAATATCAATCCAGAATTAGGACTAAATGGCTATTGCGATTTCATCTTCAGTAGTACTATAGAGCAATTATTTGTTAGCGCTCCTGTGATGATGATAGTAGAAGCTAAAAATGAAGATATTACAAGAGGAATTGGACAATGTATAGCATCTATGATCGCTGCGCAAATTTTCAATGAAAAAGAAAATAATACTATTCAAACCATTTATGGTGCTGTTACTACTGGGACAAATTGGCGTTTTCTCAGGTTAAGTGGAAAATTAGCTGAAATTGACTTGAGTGAATATTATCTAGATAATATTACTCAAATATTTGGTATTCTTGTTACTAGCATTAATAGATACTTAAATCTGAATGAGGGTACAGACGGATAGGCGATAACCTGGGATATCGCCTCATTTTGATGTTTTGAGTAACTAGTCAAGTAAATCAGGTTCCTCCCGCAGGATTTTATCATAAAGTGGTTGGAAGCTAAACCATCCCGCAGCATGAGTCCCTACTTGACTATGAGCTAAAGTTGCTACTTCGTGTTTAATTGGTATAGGTTTACCCGCCGCCTCTGCGAGTAATTGAGCTTGACAAGACCTTTCTAGAGTAATAAACCACCAAGCCGCCTCATCCACAGTATGTCCCACAGTAAGAATTCCGTGATTCTGCAAAATAATCGCTTTCTGATCACCCAAAGCCTCTGCTAATCGTTTTCCCTCAGACGTTTCCAACACTACGCCTGTATAATCATCAAATAAGGCTATGTCTTGGTAGAAAGAACAAGCATCTTGAGTTAGCGGGTCAATCAACCGACCTAAGCTAGACCAAGCTTTACCATAGAGAGAGTGAGCATGAGCTGCTGCGATTACATCAGGTCGAGCTTCATGAATTTGGGAATGAATAGCAAAAGCTGCTTGATTTATCTCACCTTCCCCTTTGACAACATTCCCTTGTCTATCCACTAAAACTAAGTCAGAGACACTAATATGACCAAAATACTTACCGATTGTATTCACCCAAAAATGGTCAGTAAATTCGGGATCACGCACAGTGATATGACCTGCTATCCCCTCAGTAAAGCCAAAGCGTGCAAACAAGCGAAAAGCACCAGCCAGTCTTTGTTTACGATATAGGCGTTCGTCTTCCACGCGATCGAATACGGGTGGTTGTGGTCTACTAAAATTAGCCATTTATTTTTTCCTTTGTGAATACAGAGCATGTAAATCTGGGAGCGATCATTTATGGATTATGAATCACAAGTACAAAGAGCCATTCAGGGATTTGAGATTTTTTTATCCACTTCCTTAGAGGAGAAATTGGCGCAACATCTCAATCAGAACAGTGAAACAGCAATATTAGCTTTATTTCAAGATGTAGCTGTGAGTGTACCTGCTTACAGAGATTTTTTAGCTGAACATGGAATTAATCCAGCCATGATTCAATCCTGGGAAGATTTTGCTCAATTACCGACCATTACTAAAGAAAATTATATATCTCGCTACATTCTATCTCATTTATGTCGTTACGGACAGTTACAAAATTGTGACATAATAGCAGCTTCTTCTGGTTCTACGGGTAAACCGACCTTTTGGCCTAGATTCTTCACAGATGAATTACACATAGCAACAAGATTTGAACAAATATTTCACGATAGTTTTAACGCAGATACAAAGTCAACCTTAGCCGTGATTTGTTTTACACTAGGAACTTGGGTAGGCGGAATATTTACGACTAATTGCTGTCGCTATCTCAGCAGCAAGGGTTATCCAATTACAGTGATTACGCCAGGTAACCAAAAAGCAGAAATCTTACACATAGTCCAAGAACTCGGCGAGAATTTTCAGCAAGTCGTACTTTTAGGATATCCGCCTTTTCTCAAAGATGTGATTGATAGTGGTATTGCTATTGGTGTCGAATGGAAACGATATCAGATTAAATTAGTCATGGCGGGAGAAGTTTTCAGCGAAGAATGGCGCAGTTTAGTTGGTGAACGAGTCGGTTCCCAAAATCCCTGCTACGATTTTGCCTCAATTTACGGTACAGCAGATGCTGGAGTTTTAGCAAATGAAACTCCTTTGAGTGTTTGTATTCGCCGCTTTTTATCCCAGAATCCCGATGCTGCTAAAGCCTTATTTGGGGAATCTCGCTTACCTACACTTTTACAATATGACCCAATACAACGTTTTTTTGAAGTCCAGGATGGAGCTTTGTTGTTTTCTGGTGATAATGGTATTCCGCTAATTCCCTATAATATTTTAGATCATGGTGGATTATTTACTTATGATGGGTTAATTAATTTTTTAGCGGAATGGGGATTTAATCCTTTGTCTGAGCTAAACCAGGGTAGAGGGGTTAATCAACTACCTTTCGTTTTTGTGTTTGGACGTTCTAATTTTACCGTTTCCTACTTTGGCGCAAATATTTATCCAGAAAATGTCACTGTAGGTTTAGAGCAACCAATCATCCAGGAATGGGTAACTGGTAAATTTGTCTTACAAGTAAAAGAAGATGTGGACAAGAATCGATTTTTATCTGTTGTTGTAGAATTAGCGCCAGGGGTAGAAGCTTCTGAAGAGAAAAAAGGGGCGATCGCTAACAGCATTCTCACACAACTCAAACGCTTGAATAGCGAATTTGCGAATTACGTCCCACCAGAATATCAAACACCACAAGTAAGACTGACTCCCACTGGCGATCCTGAATATTTTCCTTTGGGAGTCAAACATCGATATACGCGAAAATAGAGTAATGTCACGAGAAATAGCAGTGTATTAAAAATGCCGTTAAGTCCGAAATTCCCGATATATATTGCTATTTCTTATAGCTGAACGCTCTGAACATTCTCAGAATGTGATATAATAGTTCATCTAATAGAATTAATTTCCAGGATGGAGTAAAATGGATAAATTAAAAGATGAAGGAGTAAATTGCTACTCTATTATGACTAAATTAACCATAAGTAAATATCTTGATCTCATCCAAAGTGTCTATGAGAATGGTGGTGGAATTGAGGGTCAGAGGGAACCTTTAAAAACAGGTACAGCCATTCGCATACGAAAAAGAATGATTCATGACTTCCGTTCGGGTACAGTATTACCACCTATTGTGCTAGGAGTAGTTGTGGATGATGATATTTTTAATAGATTAGATAATATAGATGAAAAAGCTTTTTTTAAAATAATCGATGAAACTCCAAAAGAGAATATATCTATAATTGATGGTATGCAGAGAACGACTGCTATAACAGAAGCCATAAAAGACTCAGAAGATATCATTAATAGAGAAATGAGGGTAGAATATTGGGTTACTCCAAATACAAATAGTTTAATTTATCGAATGTTGGTTCTGAATACAGGACAAGTTCCTTGGAATTTAAGAAGACAACTTGAAACAGTCTTTCGTTCAGTGATTAAAGAAATAAATAAAAATACTGAAGTAGAAATATTGGAAGTAAATGATGCAAAGCGACGCTCTCGTGGTGGACAATTTCAAGCAGATCAAGTAATTGAATTATTTTTGGTGTTTGGTACAAGAAAAGAAAAAATCGATACGAAAGAGCGTTTAGCTGAGGAATTTACAAAGCAAGATTTTATAGAAGCTACGTCTGATACAGAGTTTACTAGTATGTTTTATACTGTACTTGAATATCTTGCTAAGTTTGATAAATTATTTGATAAATATAAAAATTCAAATGAAGAAGAAGAAGGTCAGTTTAAAAATGGTAAAGATCTTTTTGCTAGTCAATCTGCCTGTGTTGGATTTGTTACAGCAATAGCATTGAAAGTATTAGGTAGACCTGGGATAAAATATTCAGAAGAACAACAACAAAGTAATTTAAATAGTATTAAAAATCATGCTGATTTATTGATACAAAAGCTTGAATCAATGGATGATTCTGCTATTGGAAACTTTTTAGATTTCGATACTTTAAATGAGTTAATTTTTCGGAAATCTGGAAAAGCTGGAGATTTTGAAAAAGAATTTTTCTTAAAAGCCTTTGATGTACTAGTCGAAGATAATTTTAGTATTCCTGTAATGACCCCTTGCTGGAGAGCTTATTAATATATGTCAAAAGATAAAAGAAATATGATAAATTCTAATCAATATATATTTTCTTCATTGATTCATTTTGTTAATGAAGCAAAAGATTCTTCTATTCCAAGAGATCCAACTATAAAACGGTATATTAAAACAGATGATTATGAAAAAGAATGGCTGAAAAAATTAGATATAAAAGATAAACAGCTTATTTTGCAAAATTTTACTACAGCCTATGTAAATTTTAAACAAGAAAATTATTTTGGAGTAATAGGTTGGTTTGATGCAATAGAATTGAATGAAATAATTATTGATTTTCCTTTAAATTCAGGCATTGTAACAGCTCTCATATCTGAATTACAACTTCCTATTCGTGAAGATTCTAATGTAGATGAAATAACTAATGAAATACTTTTTCAACATGAAGATATAAACTATTCAGGACACGATTATAATGATGTAGTTAAATACTTTCCAAAAATTCGTATATACAAAATACTAGAAGATTCTCCTTTTGAAGGAGAACAATTAGACAAAATTTCTGGTTTTTATATTACGAAAAATAAGCGTAATTTATTCTTGAAGTTTTCTCAAGAAACACTTGATATATTTGAAAAAATATTTTTAGAGGGATCTGATTATATTCCTTATGAAAACCTATTACTTAGTCTTAACTCTACATTTTGGAAATATTCGTTTCTTGATGTTTATAGATGTATAGAGCAAATGTTTCCAGTAGCTAAACTAGATGAATTATGTAAAAATAATAATATCTCAATATCACTATTTCATTTGTCTAGCCAGATGGAAACAATTCTTAATTGGAAACCGAAAGAAGAAGATTCTCTTGCTAATATTATTGATAAATCTTCACCAGAAGCAAAACAATTATTTAATGATGTCAAACGTTTTTTGGGACGTAGTGAGGAAAAAACTGAAAAGGTTGTTTATAAAATTCGCAATAGTATTGTTCATTATCGACCAGCGAATCAACAAGATATAGAACTGTCCAAACTAGACGATATAAATTGGGATAAATTAATCAGAGGTGCTTTATTAGTCGTTATGGATTTGTATGAAATGTATGATTTAGAGTAGTGACACCAAACCAGTATTTTGGTTACACATTCACTCTAATCAATACTGTGCTACTTATTATTTTTTGATTCTGGGAAAATCCAATCAGATAACTTAAAATCTGATTTAGCTAAATGTTCAGTGACTAAAAATCTCTTTGTACTCTCTAATAATTGTACTCCTTTTGCTGGAATTGCTTCTTCTGAAAACTCGTCCAAAGGATAGGAAGCTTTGATAATAGCCAAGGGATATCCAGAAACATCAGCATGAAATTTGTAATAAGCTGCTGAATTAGCTTTCATGTCCCTGACTGATGCTTCTTTTAACTCATTCCATCTTTTTGGTAGATCGGGATGTTGAGCCAAGTAAGTTTCTGTGATGACAGTAACATTAGTTCCTAGTAAGTCTGGATGGGCGATCGCCTCATCAAGCACTGGATATCCCTGTGCTTTTAATAAAGGTCCGTTACCGATAGAAGCTGCGATCGCATCCACATCACCTTTTTCTAAAGCTGCTTTAGCTTCACTAGTCAGTAAATGGACAACAGTAACTTGATGGTTAATCCCATACTTTTGTAATAACCCAACCAAGTATCTATACATATAAGAACCTTTCGCTGTCGCCACCTTTTTTCCCTTCAAATCAATCACAGAGTGGGGACCATTTTTCTTAGCTAACAGCCAACTATTCAACCCTACCTGTTCTTGACTAATTAAGCGAGTAGGAGTACCATTAGCTTTTGCTACTATAGCAGGAGTATCTCCATAAATACCAACATCTATTTTTCCTGCTACTAGAGCTTCATTTAAGTCCGGACCATTGGGAAATGAAACATTTTGAACTTCTGTAATTCCCAATGATCGCAATTCAGGGAGAAACTTACCTCGCTTGACCGCCCATCCAATTGGACCAGTGAGAGCAGTAACTTTAGAGGTACTGATGAAGCCCAATCTTAAAATAGAATTAGCAGACTTAACCTCCCCTTGTTTTGGCGAATCAGGTTGAAAAATGTTTGAATTAGAAGTACAAGCAGAAATCAGAGTTAAGAGACTTAATACAATGGGAGATAATCTACGAACAGCAAAATCAGACATAATTGAATAGGGAGTCGATAACTCTATGATTTAATAGTACGGTAAACCTATAGCTCTTTAGTACTTTCGAGGTATAGGTTATCATAGAGATTCGCCAGAAATCAAGCATTTGATTGAGATTTTCGCGCACGAAATATTACCAGCAATTTAGCGTAGAGAATCTCCTTTGCGGTACTCAGCAGTCAAATCATCCAACTTTTGCTTTAAAGTATCATCAATTCTTAGATCTACAGCTTTTAGCGTATCAACAAGTTGTTCTGGACGACTAGCCCCAATAATAGGCGCAGTGATTACAGGATTAGATAGAACCCAAGCTATTGCTAAAGAAGTCAGTGAATATCCCGCAAAATCTGCTATTTTCTGCAATTCCTGTACAGTATTGAACTCTCGTTCATGCCAATAACGCTTTTGATAATTTTCTGCAGCAGTACCGAGAGTAAAACGACTACCTGATGTCGGACCTTGAGCCAGATTATGTTTACCAGTCAGCAAACCACCTGCTAAGGGATTATAAGGAATTACACCCAAACCTTCTTCTTCTGCTAAAGGCAATAGTTCTCGCTCAATTTCCCGATATAATAGATTGTATCTGGGTTGAACAGAAACAAAGCGGGTGAAATTACGAACATCAGCACGACCTAATGCACGACTAAGCCGGTAAGCCAAGAAGTTGGAAACTCCTATATAGCGAGCTTTACCAGATTGAACAACTGTATCTAATGCTGCCAGAGTCTCATCTAGTGGTGTTGTTCTATTATCAGAGTGTAATTGATACAAATCAACATAATCCGTGCCTAATCGTCGCAGAGAAGCATCAATAGCATCTAAAATATGTTTGCGCGAAGCACCCTGATCCCAAGGAGCCGAGCCAACCTTCCCCACGCACTTAGTAGCGAGGATAAAATTCTGGCGTTTTCCTTTTAGCCAACGCCCAATGATTTCTTCTGTAGTACCAGCAGTGACCAAACTACCCCCTAGTGGATAAACATCAGCTGTATCCAGAAAGTTAATCCCAGCATCAGCAGCTGTATCGAGAATTCTTCTAGAAGTTTCTTCATCTGTTTGAAATCCAAAGGTCATAGTACCCAAACAAAGACGCGAAACAATTAATCCGGTTTTACCTAAGTTAGTAATTGGTAGTGTCATTGAATTGTTTTTGATTTAGATAGGTTTTATACCATGTACAAAATCAATACATGGAGAGCAAGTATTGCTATTAAATCTGATGATACACTAATAATTAGGTTTTCAAATATTAAGTATTACTAAGTAATTGGGTTAGATTTTATATCAATATAAGGATAGTTCAAAGTTATCTGAATCTATCTTCTTGATTTAGCGTGATGAACGAAATATAACTCGTCCAGGATTCTCTTCTTGATTGATTCGCGCATACACCCGCAAACAAGTTAATACTTCTCCTGGTGTTCCACCACAATCGAGTTGTAAGTCATCTTTGGAAAAAGCACAAATATCAGCATAAAGTCCTGATAATTGGCGAATACGTACATTATTACCGGCTTTTATCGCTCTATCTGCTACTTTTTTCAAGATCCGTCTCGATTCCTGCTGTAGTTTCCCCCACCAAGAATAACGCTCCGCTGGGGGAATAAATAACAGAGAATGAATGGCTTCATCCATATCAATCCAGGTACGGAGATGGGAAATTGTGTCGGAATTTGCTTGTGCTTTTTGGACACGTTGCCAGCGATCGCCCAACGCCTCTATATACTGGTGTCTTTGCTCTGGTTTATCCTGTAAGGAAATCGTATCAAAACTAAATACAGTTTTTAAGGCGTGATGTAAATCGGGGTCTATTTGCATAAATTTGATATATAAAAGGATAAATCCGATTAATAGTTGTAAATCTACGTCCTCAGACGGATGATTTTGAAACAATTCTGAGTGTAAAAGTGCTTTATGAGATAAACATAATCCTTGAGCTTCGACAACACCACTTAATCCAGGATAAATGACTTCATCACGCACAAAAGGTAATTCGAGCAAGTTCTGATAATCGGCGATCGCTCCCACTTCCTGAGCCAAATCCAAAGCACGTTGTTGCCAAAAAGTAGCTAAATCTTCTGGGAGACGGAGTAATTTACGATGGATTTCCATCCAGACATCAGCATCAAGGCGACTTTGTAATTTAGCACCATCTAGATAGAAATTCACATCTGGGTCTAAATCAAAAGTTTCCACAAGGTGAGCTAACTGGAATTCATTCACCGGTTCAGGCTGGAACACAGGTTGAGGCTGTACTGGTTGTAGAAGCAATTGTAATTCTTGTATCAGGCGATCGCACTCTTGTATTCCTGGGTCAAATGGGTATTGGTTGAGCGCCTGACTTAAAGTAGCTTCTAGTCCATAAAGACTAAACCAAAGTAAACGTCCTAAATCAGAATTTTCCACTGCTAGTAATTGGCGTAGATGTTCGATCATGGTTTTGAAAAATAATATCCTCCTATTTGCTCCTTAATCAAGCTATATAGTTACGATAAAGCGCAACCACATAGCTTGAATCTAATGTATTCCACAAAATGGATCGCGTTCTCGATCAACTTCATTGGGTTGTAATGACAATTCTGTTTGATAAACGCATCCTGTTTGATGTAAGCCATCTTGAGAGTTAGTTGTCCAATATGGTACTTCTCCCACATGTACGCGCAAAATACCGCGATCATCTAGGGTCGCATAGTATTGGCAAGGATACTCTGTAACTGAATCTGGTCTACTAAGGGAACCAATGCGCGTCCATTTCTTTCTATTGGTTTCGCTGTCTATTTGATAAATATAAAAGGTATGTTGACCACTTTGGGGAAAATGTGGTAAAGGTTGGCTAATGATTCCGCTTCCCGGTTGCGTCCCATCTTGTAAATAATGAAAGATTTCTTTGGTGGACTGCGTACTGCGATCAATGGTGAAAACCAGGTGATAAGCATCTGCGCGATCAACTGTAGCTGACTCCAACACGTTGATGGCGATGTCACCGTCGCATAAAACATCCTCAGAGCGATCGCCAGCAATACGCCAATTTAAATTTCCTTCAGCTAATAAGGCTGAGAGATTCGGATCACCAGCGATCGCAGAACTAAGATCAATCCCAAAAGCCTCGATCAAATAATGAGGATTTCCTTGACAGAACAACACGTTAAATTGTAGAGTTTGATCAATCTCAAATTGGACTTTGATTTTTTTGAGAAATTCCGACTCCTCCATCCCTAATTCATGCATCAAGCTTCTACCATCATAACTACCCCAAAGTCGTAAATCGCCATCTTCGTAGTCTTGACGGTAGATAATATTAGTTAATTGTATCCCTTGCCAATGGGTACGTACTTTAGCGACATTCTCCCCTGGTACAAGTTGATAAAGTTCTTGTCCAGCGTTGAATACAGGGAGTAAATCGTTACTTTGGGTTTTGCGTCTGAAATTACAGGGAAGATAATAAAATAGATTTTTGACATCTATTTCTAATTGATTTGCTCCCTTGCGTAGTAAAGCTTTCGATTCTTCCGGGTCGAACCTCAGACGGCGTAATTTTTCCGCATAGCAAGCACCAGCAGAAGTAGCAAGTTTAGTAAATTCCAAAACGAAGGTAATCCGTTCTGGATTCCAAACAAAATAGTGAGATTGGCTAAATTCTTGATAAATTTGCTGTTGGACAAGATTCAAATTACAGGTTTTACCTGAAAGAATTAACCAATCTACTTTATGGGGAGTTCCTTCATCTGGGTTCTGCGCCCGTAACCGACTCTCCATCAATCCTTGAGCAATACCGATCGCTTCTTTAATTGTCGAAGCAGCAGTTCGGTCAAATTGTTGACTATCTAAAGTAAGAGTAAATTCTTCAGAAGTTTTCAATTGGTATTTAACTGCACTTTGAGCCAGTAATTCGCTAATTTGTTGTTCTGATAGGGTAAAAGTGAGTAAAGAACCATCACTAGGAGGTTTTTGCCCTAATTTCAATTTAGCAGCTTCCGCATGTTCCCAGAGGGTATAGAAGGTTTGGAGACGCTGAGGAGCTTGTTGCCATCTAGTGGGAAGTACTTTTTCGGCTGTATCTAAAGCATCTTTGAAAGCAACATCGCCTTCGGGATTTTCTTTATCCAGACACTTGGATAAACTACCAACTTTAAATTTTCCATCTTCTAAAAAACGCTCGTTGAGTTCAGAGCTAATTAAATCTTCTAATTTGTCGCTTTCGATATCACCTCTGGTAATTGCTGAAAGGAGAAAATCCGCGATCGCCACTTTCAATAATCGAAAGACCCTTAAAGTGATTAACTCTCCCCCTAATTGAAGATGACCCGAAGAACCTAATAATTTAGGAGTTAATTTATAGTATCTTCCTCCCAAACCTCTATCCTCGTGATCAGCAAAAGCGGGAGTTTTATCTTCTAAAGTTAATTCAATTAAGGCTAAGTCGGTTGTTCCTCCACCAATGTCCAAAACTAGGACATTTTGTACCCATTTATTTTGTGTGAAGCGACAGCGAGTTTTAAAAGACTCAATCCCGATATTCAAATTTCCGCCAAATTCCCGCCAGAGAAAGAAGATAGCGACAGAAACTGCTTCATCATAAGCTGTCTGGACATCATCAATACCCAATTCTTCCACCAATTCTTTGATTTCTTTGCGCACAACTGGAGGCGCGACGGTGGGATAGGTGACAACAGCAGTCAAAAACTCCCCTTCCGAAAACTTCCGTCTAGCACTTTGACGATAGTTCTCAGTTAATTCGATTAAATGCGCCCAAGCCGCTTGGATCATGCGAGTTACGGGAATGTCATCTTCCTCTCCTGCTAAAATCACTGGGAAAGAACGGTTTTGACCAAAATAGCGTTTGGGGGAATGATGGAATCGGCTAATAATTTCCTTGACAGAACTGGTTGTTCCTTGGGCGATCGCCTTCTTGCGGTTATCTCTAGCTTCCCTACCCATTTTCAGTTTCAGGGGGATGAGTTGGAATACTTCCAATTCACTAGGAATTTCAGTTTCCCGACGGTCGGGGTCTAAAACTACCGGAATTAAGTTCTGGGATTCTAAAGTAGGAACGCGAAAAACTTCATGATAAATCTGATATAACTTCTTTCCCACTGCGCGACGAAAGCGATCGCTATTTCCTAAACAAAGTTCGACTTGACGGAGAGCTGATAAAAATACTTCTCTTTGGTCATTTTCAAAAACGTCGCTCAGATGATCTGGTTCAACTTCCAGATTTTTGCTCAAATCAGCCAGAAATCTTTCCCATTCACCAGGGTTAACCTCAGGTAGAGCTGCTGTTGCTGGTGTACTCAGCCATTGCGCCATGCGATCGCGCAATCGTTGTTCTTGTTCTCTAGGTAAGATTTCAGCGATGGGGACTTCAATGGGATCGAAAAGAGTGACTGTAGAATTGGATGTACCGAAATCCAAAGCAAACCAACCAGGAAATCGTTTGGGGCGTTGCTGTTGGGACTTTTCGTGCAATTTTTCACTCAATTGTTGACTTAAATCGTCCAAATATTTATCAAGTTGAAAGGGATTCATTACTGTATTGCTATCTGTATTGTTATCAGTTAATATGACTTGCTCGATTGACTCAGGTAGCTGAAATGGATTTTGGGAAAAATCTGGGTGAAACCAAAGTGTACACTCAGTAGCAATATTTTTGCGTATAGACAGAATGGGATTTCCCGCAAAATCAGAATCAAAATACTCAACGGTGACGAATAAAGTACAGTTGACTGATTCTGTTAAAGGCTCGTTTAACCAATAGGAAGTTTGACCTAATTGGCATAAATTGGGAATTTTTCTAGGAGTAGCTGCATTAAATTGCTTATATGTTTTTTGAATTTGTTCTGCTATCTCCTTGGGCGTTCCTTTAACGGTACAGCTAATCCGACAAATGTGAGGTATATTACTACCAGTAGTCACAATTTGGATTGCGGGAAGATCCAAACTAGCATCTTCCTTAAATTGCAACTGAAATCGTGGCGGAATGCGAATTTCCACAGCCATTATGGATTTTCCTTGTGCGAGTTCCGACTACAAATAAGCATAAACATCTTTTTCGCTGATTGTGGCAATTTCTGATAAAATCTGTAACCAATTGGGGATTGATAATTCAGGCTGGGTTTCCCCCGCAGCAATATGTCTCAGCAGCATCTCCTGTTTGGAGATATTTTGTAAACTGGGAATAATCCGATCCAAAATTCCTGTTAGTTCTGCATTTATTTGGCGATCAACTTCGCTGACATATTGTAGGAGGTGAAGACTGGCGCTGGTGATAATTTCGTCTCGTAATCGCAAAACAAAAAGTTGATGATTAGTTGTTTTGGACGTACCTTGAGCTTTTTCCGGTGACCAATCAAAAATTTGTCCTACAGTATGCTTGTCATCCTGTCGCGCTAAGGGAAAAATTGCTTCTGGCGATATTGTGGTTTCCATACTGCTAATTTCCGCAATGATGGCTTCTTTCCAAGCTTGTGGGTCACATCCCAAGCATAATCGATAAAATAAATCCGCTGCTTCTGACCCAAATTCCGCTTCAATCTCTGCTTCCATCTCTGGATGGATAATTTGCAGCAATTTTTCTCTTTCTAAAGATACTTGATTGGCTAATTTATTTAATCCATCGCTGACGGCTTGACGAATGCGATCGCGGGCAAAAATTTCCATTTCCTCGACCGTTTTAGCAAAATCTGGATAAAAATCATCGCTTTTTGTCGCTATAGAGTTATTTACCTTATTTCCGCGGTCGAATAATTTCCCCGCAGCACCCTTAGATTCTGTTAAAGTAATCGTTCCATTACGGGATTTGTTGAATAATAAAGTCCACTGATGCCAATTGAGGATTTTAAAGGTCAGTTCATCTTTAATTATGTCACCAACACTATTTCCCCAACGGTCTTTCAGCGGCTCCTTACCTAAATCTCTCTGGAAATTTCTGTAGTTCTTATCTAAGCTCTCTATGGCTGTGCGCAATTCTGTTAAAACTGGACTGTCTATTGTCGGTATACCAACAGTGTGAATTTCTGCCAAAATGTCTTTGAGCAGTTCTTGTTGTTGACGCACTAAATCAGCGGATCGGCGAGTATCTTCACATAATTGTTTGACTCCATGATTCGCCACATGGGTTTGAATCAATTCTCGCAGTTTGTTGATTCCGCCATCTTGAGCAAAGTAACCCAGTTGTCTCCCCAGAGAACTGCGTCCATCACTCGCTAATAATATTTCGCTCAAGCGTCCCCATTTTTGTTGTAACCGCTTAGACCTATCTAGATAGTTAGGGTAATCTAGGTTGGCGAGAAATTCTGCTGAACCGGCTTTGACTTGACTGGAACGTTTGGCTAATTCCGCAATCCCTAAAATTGGGGATAATAAGACAATCCTATCTTTTTGATTTGTAAATGCTTGAGCTCCATCAATGATCGTTTGTAAAACTCTCAATTTTTGGAAAACAGTGTTTGTGTTCAATGATTGAGCATTAGCATGATTTTCGATCAGCAGATCTAGCTCTCTTTCTCCCCCTTCACTGTCTAAGGGAAGCTGATCGAAGCGTCCTACACCCACAATAATCATATCCTTGAGGTCTTGTCCAGGACGTTGTTGTTGCATCATGGTGAAAATCCTATGGGCGCGATCGCTCCCTGGGGATTTCCCATTCAGCAAGACTAAGATTGTTTGGACTTGTGACAATTCACGCAAAGATAAAAAAGTATCGCGAGCGCCAGAGTTCGCCGCACCTAAACCCGGAAAATCCAAGAGAATAAATTCCGCAGCACCATTAGCGTCCCAAATTTCGCGAGATATTTTCACATCAACGTCAACTCGTTGAATCAAGGGAAAGCTATTTTGCAAAAGCTGAGTTGGTAATTTTAGCGGTGCTGTTGGTAATCGGATATGGGCTGGCGGTAAATCCTCAAAATCAAGGTCTTGAATTGCCATTGGCATTTCTGCAAGCTGTAGCCCTTGATGAGCCGTTATCGCATCGACTAAATAGCAACGACCACATAAAGCTTCTCCATAGGCTTGATAGGCTTGTAAAAACAGGACTAATTCGCGGAGAAGATAACGTAATTCCAAATTTTGCGAACTTTTCCAAGCTGCTTCACACCATTTGGTAATATCTTTCCCTGTTTTGATTTTATTTGATTGTAATGGTTCGATTCCTGCTGCTGTAGCGCGGCGATTAACTTCGCCCAACATGAAATGTAAACATTCATTTACCCCTTCGTTAGATAGATACTCCACAGTGTAGTTATCTATTTGGGTAGTCGCAAAATCTTCCTGTGGCTTGATATGAACGGCTGTTACATTACCTGTAGTGGGATTTTCGCTCACTGGTAAAGCATCTGCGAAACCAATCAAACTACCTAAAAGTAAACTTTTTCCACCGCTAAATTCCCCCATGATACCTATTTTCACGGGCGAAGTTGCTAGGTCTACAGTTTTTTGAGCAGCTTCTCGCAAGCGGACTATACAATCATCAAGGCTCGTAGGAATCCAATCTTCTTGTTGGGAAGGGCGTTGGGGGACTGAATCGATTTTCCGGAGAATAAACTCACCGTACTCTCGAAAACGAGCCAGTTTATCTGGTTCCATAGAGGAGTTTGTCACTTAAGGTTAATTTACTATAATGATTTTCTTCAACTGGGACTCTCTGTGAGTTTTATAGCACAAAATTATGCTGGTCATCATTAATCATGCAACAATGCTCGGTTGAAGAACCGTAGGTTGGGTTGAGCGACAGCGAAACCCAACATTATCATTGATAATATTGGGTTCCCCCTCAGGAAGCCGCTTCTTTGTCTAAGTTCCTCAATGATGTTGGGTTACTCTTCGAGAAGTCGCTGCGCGCCTTCGTTCCTCAACCCAACCTACGATAAGCTATGTACGTACTAGTCCGACTAGTTTTTCGCTCAATTCCCAAAGGAGATAGGCATTTTTATCGTCTCTGGCTTGGGGAGAAACTTGCTGCGCAAAAGATTTACCATCTTTCTTTTGACGATTTCCCCAACTCCAGTAAACACCAGATTGCTGATATTCAGGATCGGCTACAACTGCTGCAACACGTTGTCCTGATAGTTCTTCGGTGACAAACCCGCCAGTAATATATTTTTGGAAAAGCGGGAAGAGTTTCTGAAATAGGGGATAGTGGTTACGGAACAGGGCTGTGGTCGCTACACATCCCGGATAAAGCGAACTGAAGGTAATACCAGTTAAGTCGTGACATCGCCGATGTAGTTCTCTCATCGTCAGCACGTTACACACTTTACTGTCTTTATAGGCTTTGACTGGCTCAAAGTTCTTCCCATCAGCCATAGAAATTGGCGCTTTAAACCCTTGAGCAAAACCTTTCAGATCTCCTAAATCCGGACGAGGTGGGATTTTTCCACCTAGTTCATCTGGATTATGGGTGACAGTTCCTAAAATAATTAATCTGCGATCGCTGGCGGGGGATTTCTTCAAGTCTTCTAATAGGAGATTACTCAAAAGGAAATGTCCCAAGTGATTGGTCGCCATAGTCAGTTCATAACCTTCTGGGGAGCGCAGAGGCTCCTTGATCAAAGGCATATAGATAGCAGCGTTACATACCAATGCTTCCAGAGTTCTCCCAGTAGCACGGAAGTCCTTCACAAACTCTCTGACGCTTTCTAGAGAAGCTGTGTCAATATGTAGGATTGTATAACTGTCTTTTGCTATTCCCAAACTTGTAGCAGCTTCTTCAGCCTTTTGTAAATTTCTACAAGCCATCACTACATGCCACTGCTTATCGACCAAAGCTTTTACAGCTTGTAAGCCAACTCCCGAAGAAGCGCCTGTAATTATAACCGTTGGTTTTTGTGTTTGTTCCACCATTCTTGTATGAACTTAACTTTGGCTATTGTCAAATGCTTTTATGTTCTCATACTGGGTTCCAAAACAGGGAAAAATTTCTGCTAAAACGAGTTACTCCAGATGCTCTAGCTAACGGAAAAAGCAATAAATACTATCATGGTGATTATTAGTGCAGCGATCGCACCTTGAAAAAGATAGCGGTGTTGCTCTTGATGCGTAGGATATTCAGCAAAGTACATTACAGGCTCAATAGCGTAGGCGTTGACGATTCCTTCATCGTCTGAAGTATAGCCCTCCGTCTCAGGAGTATCCAACAATTGACCACCGTGAGAACGCATTTTGGCTTGCACCTCTGCGGGGATTAATTCGCTACCATCGCTATGGTGATGCACCGCAGTCTCCGATATTTTTTCTTGGATAGCGTTCTTAGCTATTGGCTCCAGAGTGAGAACAGTTTTTTCTTGGTTTATAGTATACATTCTGCAACTCCTGTTTCTCTTGGATATCATTAATATAACATAATTTTAAAATATCTTGATCTTTTTATATATTTCTGATATATTTTTAAGTCTAACTCAGGTAACACCCATAGACTCAGAATCAAGATTAAGCTCTACCGGACAAAAGATTTGATGGGAATCTGAATCCAGAACTCTGTTCCTTTACCTACTTCAGAGAAACACTTCAGCAAGCCACGATGTTTTTCTTGCACAATCTGATGGCTAATAGCCATTCCTAACCCTGTTCCCTTACCTACTTCTTTGGTGGTGAAAAATGGATCATAAAGCTGTTTGATCACTTCTGGTGACATTCCTGGACCATTATCAGCAATACATATTGCTACCCAATTTTCATCTACTATTTTGGTTGCAATTTTAATCTGCGGATTTCTCGTAGACGTGGTTGCTGATTGACCTTGATTCTGTGTTCCCAATCCGTCCAAAGCGTCAATAGCATTACTGAGAATATTCATAAATACCTGATTCAACTGTCCTATATAACATTGTACCAATGGAAGTTCACAATATTCTTGAATTACTTTAATTTCATCTCGTTTCTCATTCGCCTTAAGTCGATGGCGCAAAATCATCAAGGTACTTTCCAATCCTTCATGAATATTCACAAATTTCATTTCTGTTCTATCCAAATGGGAGAAGTTGCGTAATGAGTAAACGATCTCTTTAATCCGATTGACTCCGATTTTCATGGAGGAAAGTAATTGTCTTAAGTCATTTGTTAAAAAATCTAGATCGATTTCTTCTATCTGTCGCTGAATTGCGGTTATTGGTTGAGGATATTGCTGTTGATACATATACAGCAATTTCATCAAATCTTCAGTGTAGTTATCCGCAAAGCTGAGGTTACCATGAATGAAGTTGACTGGATTGTTGATTTCGTGAGCAATTCCAGCTACCATTTGTCCAAGGCTAGACATTTTTTCTGTCTGGACTAGTTGAGATTGCGTTCTTTTTAACTGATACAGAGTAAGTTGTAATTCTTGTGCTTGTGCTTGTGCTTGTTTGGCTGTTTCTAAACTTTGTTGGTAAAGCAGCGCTTTCTCTATGGCGATCGCTGTATGTGAAGCAAAAATATTCATGATTTTCATATCTTCAGCAGTGTAGGTAAACCCTGTTTCACTACCTAGAACAATAATACCAATAGTTTCTGCTTTAGTTTTCAATGGTACGCAGATGAAAGAGGAGATGGTTTGATGACTACCCTTCCATCGAGGGTCAGAGCAGACATCATTCACGATCTGCCCTTTTTCCATATGTAGCAAATGGTTAACAATATTTTCATTATTTTCATTGGAGAGGACGAGATTTTGCAGGTCGTCAGTTTTACCAAGATGCGAAAGTGGATAAAACTTCCCTGAACACTCATCTAATAATAGCACTGCTCCACAAGAACACTCAACTGAAGTTCCTACTTTTTCAATGACTAACTGAGCAACTTCTTGCAAATTCAAACTAGCAGTAATCTGAGTCGCTAATTCATAAAATAGGTCGATTTCTTGGTATCTTTCCAAAAGCTCTATCGCTATAGACTTTTTCTCGACTTCTTGTTTAACTAAATAGGAAAGTAGAGAAGCGATCGCCTGTGCTTGGGAATTTCCACCAACCCGACCGATAACTTCTCCACCAATCTCCACGGGAAACGCGTACTCATCGCCTGAACTCTTTTCGCCAAAGAGAATTTTACCTTCCCCGCTCTCTATAAAAATAGAATCTTCCGAGAGAGCGAGGACATTCTCAAGTAGAGAGGAAACATCTTTTTTAGAAAGGAACTTTTGGAAATTCAGTTGAACCATTAGCTATCAGCCTTGAAGTTCTGAGTAGAAGCGGAGTTTCTCTCCCACCGTTGGGAAAATTAACTCACTCAACTGTCTCTCTATATAATTAGAGCCACTGAGAGTTACTAAAACCGTACTCTAGCTTGGTATATACCAAATAATACAATAGGTCATATCCTGATGAAAAGCCGTACTCAGATCACAATATAAGTAAATCCTATGGTTTTATTGGCATTTTGCCCAATAAATCTTATCTTTCCAGAATATGGAATTTATGGTTATCAGCAATTAGAGATGCGAAGGAGCTACGCATCTCTAATTGGTAAATGGGGCGATCGCTGGGTAATCCTTACTTGAAATACTGCTTCTTCTAGCAGAATCCGAGCCTGAACTTATTTCAAGCTGGGGAAGTAGATTCTAGAACTGGTTCAGGAGAAACATTCCCACGCAATGGCTTATAAATTCCAGGAGCATAAGCCTCAATCACTTTACCTGTGCGCGTACAATTGATCATCAGGTAATCACAGGTTGGACATTGCGTCCTCACGAGTTGAGTATCGGAAATATAGTGACGTTCAGCTGAACTACCACAGTTTGGGCAGTGAATTTTTTGTGATAAGCGCATTTTAAAACCCCTGGATGTAATAATTTATCAGAAAAACGGTAGGAATTTAGCTGGAAAAGGTAGTAGATCACACTTATTAATTCAAGGGGAAATCCCCGTGACACCAAGTAGTGTCAATTATAAAAGTGATTTTTTTCGCTCACGAAACCCGAAAATCTTGTGGAAATTAAATTTACATTCCCGACCCAGTACCCGACCCAGTAAAAGATTAATTAGTTATTTTTTAACAGAACCCTAGCATCGAAAAATTTGATTACCACTATATACCAACTTACCATAATCATAACTCATAATCCTATAATTTAGATAAATAAATTTATTTAAATTCAGACATTTATTTAGATTTCTGGCGATCCCTGATATTAGAACCTTGAAATCAGCTAGTTTATGGACTCTTTGGTAAAATAGATATATATATTATTCAAAATGCACAAATAAAAAAGTAGCTAAGATAACAAAATACGCGTTTTTAGCATTAATTAACATTTTACCAATCATCCTGGAGTAATTTATCTGGTTGGTGGGAGAGAATTTGGCTATTTTCTACCGTAAGCTGTTCCTTTGACTAAGCTAAATCTCTCAATTATTGTAAATACTGACTTATAATTGAGGTATATCTGATTTGTGTAAGATATCCGAGAAATGTCAGAACTACTCAAAAGAGGCGTTGCTGAATTATAGGATGATTTTGTTTAATACGAAACCAAGTTTCAGTCTTTCCAGTCTCTAATTCATCCCGTATTTATGCAACGCCAGAATTTAGTTTACCCGAATTTCCAATATTCGACCACCTACAAAAGTGCAAATCTATGGAGGATATGACAAACTTTGGGTTTGGTCAAAGATGTCAATCTTCCACCTATTTAGCATTTTCCTAATTGATTCCTCAACCCTATTACTCCAAAATTACTGATAGTTTATACTACCAGTAATAGCACTCACTCTCTCCAAGAGGCTAAATGTAATATCTTAATAAAACTTATACGATTCAATTTATAGCTACTCTGGCGAAACAGTCAACTAAGCTGCTTGAAGAATTTGTGGCTCTGGTAGCGGTTTGCTTATCTGTTTGTAGCCATATACCAGATCTTCTAAAACTTCCCTGGCATTATTAAGCGCCTCTTCATAAGTATCGCCGTGGGTTCGAGCATATTCTCCCCATTCTGGTAAACTAGCAATATAGGCTTGGTCAGTTTCAGACCATTGAATTAAAATGCTATACTTCATTTTCATCTCCTTGCTGTAACTGCTCTAGTTCTTTTAATACGTTCATGACATCCTGCTCTTGATAAGGTTTAGCATCTTTACTATCTTTACCGGATAGAACTATGGGTTTTGACAGGAGTGGATGAATCCAGTAAGAATGACTACCTTTACCACGTTTAGGTAGAAGCGTGAATCCTGCTTGGTGCAACGTCCGCTTCAATTCTCTAACTTTTTTGGCATCTAAAGGGGTTTGAGAAGACGATTTTTACTTTACTTACTGAGGCGTTCTGATATCTCCTACTTTTAACCAACTTAATCTTACAGCTGAACAGGTCGTATCCGGAGCTTGGGGGAATACTCCAAACCAGAAATAGTAGGAGCCCCCTATTCCCAGTAAAAAAGCCAAATTCTCTCCCCCCAGAGCCGCACGGCCCCAAAGGGAGAGAACTATACATCCAAACCATTTCCCCCTCTCAGTACTATCTCGACTTGGAGGAAAAGATTATTTGGAAGATACTTCTTATAATAATTCCAAATCTGACTATTTCTCCTCCTCCTGAAGATAGAGATTATTCTGATGGCGAATTTAATTCAAGGAGTTTTGACAGGTTTCAAATTCCTAGCTTTGTAGAACGTTTCTAAACTATCGCGATCGCCTACAAAACGCCAATGCCAAGGTTCATAACTCACACCTTGCACATTATTTTGAGGGAAAGACATTTCAAAGCTAAACCGAGCAGCATTTTTCTTTAACCATTGATAAGCCTTTGTTTTGTCAAAGCTAGGTTCAACATTAGTTGCTGGTACATCGCCATCACCAATATCTAAAGCATAACCTGTATGATGTTCACTATGACCAGGAGGGGCGCTGAGGGCGGCTCGCTCGGCTGGTGTTTGGTCGCGTTGAGCACCTACCGTAAAAAATAGATGCTCCTGTTCTTTGATGGAGCGAAATGCAGAAATTGCGACTAATCTTACACCCTGACGCTGTGCTTGAGCTTGCATTTCTAAGAACTTTTGCGCAGCAGCACGACGCATTCTCATCCGCCTATCTGCTGTAATTGGCACTAAATCTGATTCTGGCGCTTCTGTATAAGGAAAATGTCCTAATACAGTATCATTTTTGCTAGGTGGTGTAGTAATTACCGTGCTTGTAGCAGTTAAATGTGTAGTATTGGTATTCGCTTTTGGTCTAAGTGTAAAAAATAAAAAACCACCAATCCCAGCTAGTAGGAATAATCCCACTGCTGATCCAATTAACAGGACTATAGTTTGTGAATTTCCCTTGTGATCTACATCAAATTGAACTCGCAAAGCCTCTGGAATATCATCACTAGGTTCAGGCGATGAGCTTTGCGGTTTTACGGAAGACCCAGCCTTATTCAAGATTCGGCTCCTGCTTATGTTCTATATTAGAAATTTTAGACTCGAAATAAATAAATAGAAGGATTATCATTTTTGTTACAGAATCCCTGGTAGGTGTAACTTTGACAAATCTGTTAGAACTATATATTAAATTAGTCGGGTTAGTTTTACTAGGATTAGCTCTAGGACAGAAGTTACCCGCCCAATTTATGGCTTTTTTGGGAAAATCGCTTTTCTGGGTAGGTGGTCCCATTAGCATTATTGGTTTCTTGTATCACGCTGACCTCTCCAATCAAGTTTGGATTGCGCCAGCGATCGCCCATTTAGCCATTTTCCTTGGAGCAATATTAGCTTGGATCAAAATCCAAGGTCAAGCCTACTTGACAGATTATCTTCCCCAAAAGATAACTCAAGGTAGTTTGATTCTCACCGCGATGGTAGGTAACACAGGCTATCTTGGCTATCCAGTTACTTTAGCATTAATCGGAAAAGAGTACTTTGCTTGGGCTTTATTCTACGATTTACTGGGTTCGCTATTGGGAGCTTATGGCTTAGGAATAGCTCTAGCCTCATATTATGGTCATTCCAGCACCAACACTGGGGAAATGCTTCGACAAATAGTGCGATCAATTTTGATCAGCCCTGGTTTATGGAGTTTTGGTGTTGGTTTGCTGTTTCGTCAAGTCCAGATTCCACAGCTATGGTCATCAATTCTGGAAATCTTAGCTTGGATCGCAGTCACTTTATCACTAGTATTGATTGGTATGAGATTGGCGAAATTGAGGTCTTGGCGACATTTACCACAAGCAGCCAGTAGTTTAGCCATTAAAATGCTGGTAGTTCCGCTACTCATAGGTAATCTACTACCGCTTTTTGGGGTAACGGGTGCTGCTGCTAAAGTAGTTATTTTACAAATGGCTATGCCTCCAGCTTTCTCTACACTGCTGATAGCTGAAACCTTTGACCTTGATCGCGATCTAGTGGTTACGGCTTTAGGACTGGGAGTGATAGTATTACTAATTACCATACCACTGTGGCTTTACTGCTTTTAACATTCATGCAAATCTTCCGGATTCATCAACTCATATTTTTCAAAAGGCTGATGAATCCAAGGACTATCCCGTAAATAATCCACATAATAATCCGGTGCGACCAATGAACAGGCTTTATACCAAATTACAGCAGTCCGCAGTTCTTCAATGGTAAAATTGCTATTGAGCTTTAGCCACGAAGTAATTTTCTGGAGTGTAATTCCTGAATCCACTAAATCGTCTACTAGCAAGATGCGATCGCCCAATGTTTCCGTAGTCATGGTTAAATGATGGGAAATCACCAAATTACCCCTTTCTGGCTTACCCGTTCCATTGTATGATGAGGTAGCTAATATAGCTAGTGGCTGGTCATAAATCCGAGATAGTATATCCCCAACCCGTAACCCTCCCCTAGCAATACAGACTATTTGGTTGAATTCCCAACCTGATAGATAAATCTTCAATGCTAGTTGTTCAATCTTTTTATGGTAATCTGACCAAGAAACGTAAAGATCTGACATAAAAACTTAGGTAGATGAGATTAGATTTAGTACTAAATTCTACATGTATTTCCTCAACAAATCTTAAATAAAACAGCTATGGAAAACTCTGGTAATGCTAACAATTTACAGAAAACTTCTCCAGAGAAAAAATTAGATTTTAAAACCAAACTGGCTTATGGTATCGGAGACTTAGGTGCATCCTTTCCTGGTAATATTGTCTCATTTTTTATACTAGTATTCTTCACCAATGTTGCTGGTATCCCCATAGGTCTAGCAGGAAACATATTGCTAATTGGTAAAATCTGGGATGCAATTAATGACCCGATGATTGGTTGGTTAACGGACAAAACCAAATCCCGTTATTGGGGTCGTCGTCTTCCTTGGCTGATCTATGGAGCCTTCCCTTTAGGAATTGCTTTTTTCTTAGAGTGGATTGTACCCAAGTTCCATCAGGATCATACTCAAAATATTTGGCTGTTGTTTTTCTACTACACTGTCATCTGTGCTTTTTTTAATACCGCTTTTACTGTAGTGAATTTGCCTTATACAGCAATGACCCCAGAATTAGCGCAAGATTATGATGAGCGCACAGAAGTCAATAGTTATCGCTTTAGTTTCTCCATTGGTGGTAGTATCCTCTCTCTGTTAATCGCACAAATTATCTTTTCCCAGATTCATCAGCCTGAACAACGGTATTTGGTTTTAGGAGTAATTGGTGCGATCGTCGCAATTGGATGTCCTTTTATTTGCGCTTTCGGGACACGCGATCGCCTGTTAGCCTTTGAAGCAACACGTAATCAGCAGGAAGAACCACCAGCTATCCCATTTTTAGAACAACTTAAAATTGTTTTCAGTAATCGAGCCTTTATCATTGTCGTTGGGATATATTTCTTTTCTTGGTTAAGCCTACAAGTAACAACACCTATAATTCCCTACTTTGTGCTTTATTGTATCAAACTGTCAGACTCAGATTTCACCCAAGTCATGTTAGCTGTACAAGGAACAGCTTTACTCATGTTATTTTTCTGGAACATTGTCAGTCAGAGAATTGGCAAAAAACTAGCTTATATGATTGGGATACTTCCTTGGATATTTGCTTGTTGCTTATTAGGATTTTTACAATCTAATCAAATCTGGTTAATGTACATACTAGCTGTGACAGCCGGTGTTGGTGTTTCTGTAGCTTATCTAATTCCTTGGTCGATGATTCCCGATGTCATTGATTTAGACGAATTACACACTGGACAAAGACGAGAAGGCTTATTTTATGGATTTATGATTTTAGTCCAAAAATTTGGTACGGCTTTTGGACTATTTTTATTAGGGAATTTCTTACAATCTGCTGGTTTCAAAGAGCGTCTACCAGGAGAACAGGTCTTACCTATACAACCAGATTCAGCCGTGTTAGCCATTCGCATTGCTTTAGCAGCTATACCATCAATTTGTTTACTTATCGGCATAATTTTAACTTATTACTATCCTATCACGCGGGAAATTCACGACGACATCAAACAAAAACTCTGGGAACGACGACATATGAATAATTTAGATTCCGCTAACTCTGATTAGAATAAAGTGGTAGCTAACCCAACTAGCCCTCCTCCTAAAACTAGCCAGGCGGCGTTTAGACGATAACCTATAGCTAAAATTGCACAAATTAGGGCGATCGCCACTGCTACTATATCTATATAAGGTGCATTAGGGTAAGTTAAACTACTAATACTTAATTGTGTAGTTGCAATTACCATTATCGCTACTGCGCTCACATTTACAGAATCTAAAAATGCTTTTACCCAAAGAGAGTTGCGTAACTTAGGAATAATCGGACTAGAAAGCGCTACAAAAACAAAAGAAGGTAGAAAAATACCGATTGTTGCTATAATCGCACCCCAGATACCATCAAGGATATAGCCAATAAATGTAGCAGTGGAAAGCACAGGTCCTGGAGTAAATTGACCAATGGCGATCGCATCCAATAACTGTTGTTGAGTCAACCAATGGGAATCCTCAACTAATCCTGTTTGTAAAAACGCCACGAGCAAATAACCACCACCAAACAAGACACTACCAACCTTGACAAAAAACCAGCCCAACTGCCATAATGGAATGGACCCCGCAGCCAGAGTAGAGGTTTTTCCCGTTAAACCCATAATTAAACCGGTAGTAATCAGCAAATTAGACTGATTCCCAGGAGGTTTAACCCGATTATCCTGGCTGAGATGACGCAGCCAAAACATCCCCAAAACTCCTCCTAAAAGCAAAACAATCACCTGATTTAGCTTCCCAAAACCTGCTACCAAACCAACTGCTATTCCCACAATCAATAATTGACGAGTTTTCACCGACTTTTTTGCCAATCCCCAAACAGCATTTAGAATAACTGCGAGTACAGCAGGTTTAATTCCATAAAGTAAAGGAGTAAACTGTGGTAAAGCACCATATTCCACATAAATACCAGCAAAAATAGCAGTAATTAAAATTGCGGGGGAGATAAAACAAACACCTGATACAATCATCCCCCACCAACCAGCATAAACATATCCCACATGAATCGCTATTTCTGTGGAATTAGGACCAGGAATTAAATTAGTCGCACCCAGTAAATCCAGAAAATACTCCCGCGTTAACCACTGACGTTGCTTAACAACCTCATCTTCAATCATCGCAATATGAGCAACTGGTCCACCAAAGCCGATGATACCCAGTTTGAAAAAAAGCACAGCAAGCTCGCTTAATCGATTCAATAACGGATTACTCATAAATCCTGAGAGTGGTTTAATCTGATAAAAATCTAGATAATTACAAAAAATACTCTATTTTCCCAGTTGTTTAACTCTATTTTCCAAAAATTAGTATGAACAAGTATGAATAAGTGATATAATACAATTAGTATAGTAGAGAAAAAGCCATGACACAGATCGAACGCATGACGGTTGCTTTACCCATAGAAATGGCAACACTGATCAGAGAAGCGGTAGAATCAGGAGATTATGCTTCTAGCAGTGAAGTGTTCCGTGATGCCATTCGGGACTGGAAGCAAAAGCGACAGATCCAACGTCAGGAAGTGGTACATATACTGTCAGGAGTGCAACAGGGGCTGGCTGACTTGCAAGCAGGACGTATCAAGCCTGCGGAGGAGGTGTTGACCCGCCTGGAGAAAAAATACCAAGGGATGCTGTAATTCATATTTAACCTGCTACTGATCAGAAGATTTAACAATTCCATTGGAGTATAATCAAGTTATTAACTCTGCTGAAAAAGGGTAAGCGTAGTATGACTGTAGCCAAAGAAAGATATTTATCCCTGAGGATATTGGAAGATATAGTCTTACCCACAGGGGAAATACTCAGCCAGGAACCACAATTGGA
>Ga0116228_10000082_pt1 | contig 57544 bp, 49 predicted proteins | sample S1TSphfallax_2_FD_89694 | JGI IMG/M metagenome (GOLD analysis project Ga0116228, IMG submission 89694) | Host-associated microbial communities from peat moss isolated from Minnesota, USA - S1T2_Fc - Sphagnum fallax MG | ecosystem: Host-associated > Plants > Peat moss > Unclassified | place...
GCGTACTCCACCGCACCCGAGGCGGCCTTCGCCAGTTCGGTCTTCGTACGCCAAGGGGAGCCGACGAACGTCAACGCAGCAGCGGTCACCAGCGACTCCGAATCATGGCGCGCGGCCAGGGCGTGTGCTGCCTGCGTGCGCCAGATCGTGAAGGTGTCCCCACTGCCGGTGCCCGACCGGGCGGCGGTGACCGTCAGTATCATCAAGCCGAGGGAAACGTATCGATAGACCGCGTTCAATGGGTCCGCGACCTTGAGCTAAAGCGCGCGGCTGCCGGCGGTAAGGCCCGCGGTGATCGCCAGTCTCATCGCGTCTTCCACGGAGATATCGAGCGCCTGGATGTGATCACGCGGCAGATACAGGGTGTACCCGCCAAAGGCATAACTCATGGGAAAGTAGACCGTGACCCAATCCCGGCCGCCGTGCACCTCGAGCGCAGGGGGTACATCTTCCCGGGTGACGAAACCGATTGCATGCACCCCGCCGAAGCGCGCGAGCACGACTCGCTGCAGATCGCGTTTTTCGCCGCTGCCGGAAGGGAGCAGACTGAGCACGTCGCGGAATCCGCCGTACAAGGTCTTGACGAAGGGAATGCGCCCGAGGAAATCATCCCAATACTTCAGCAGCAGCCGTCCGGCGTAGGCGTTGACGAGGCTGCCGACCGCAAGCAGCAGGAAAAAGCCGGTCATGAGCCCAAGGCCCGGCCAGTAATGCTCGGGACGCACCAACCTGAGCGCAATCAGCGCGCGGTGTAACCAACCCTCGACGGTATTGACCAGCCACCAGATCACATAGACGGTCAATGTCAACGGCAGAACCGTCACCAGGCCGCTCATGGTCAGGGCAAATATCTTCCGCATCCCAATATCATCGCATGATCGGGCGGCGGGGGTGTGGCGCGTCGCGCAGCCAGGCTAGGTCATGCGAATCTTCCGGCCTCTTCGAAGGTCAAGCGCGGATTGCGAGGGAACACCGACTCCGGCTTTCCATGTCCGATACAGCAGATGAAATTCGATTGAATTCGTGTGCCCGCGAAGAACGCCGTGTCGACGCCGGCATTGTCGAATCCCGACATGGGGCCGCAATCCAGACCCAACGATCTCGCAGCGATGATGAGGTACGCACCCTGAAGAGTCCCGTTGCGCGACGCCGTCACTTCGGCAACCCCGGGCTGCGAAAACCACTGTCGCATCATTTCGGCTCGAGCGGGAAAAAGCTTCGGCATGGTGTCGGGAAAGGCCAGATCGTTGCCGATGATGACGGTGAGCGGCGCCGCCAGGATCTTCGGTCGATTGGCTTCCATTGCGAGCGACGCGAGGCGCGACTTGCCTTCGGCGCTCTTGACCCATACGAATCGTGCCGGGCTCGAATTGGCGGACGTGGGGCCCCACTTCAGCAGATCGTAGAGCGCATGCACGGTCGCATCGCTGATCGCTTCATTGACCCAATCATTGGGTGTTCTGGCGTGTCGAAACAGTTGGTCGAGCGCGGTATCTGGAAGTGGTGTGGCCAAGAGTAAGTCTCCTTCAGTGCAAGTGGTGTAAACTAGTAACTCGAGGCTATTTTATTAACCCATGATGCGCAATACGGCACTTTGTTGATACCAGGGAACATGAAGGTAACCGAAAGCCAGCGGCACACCGGTGATTGCCAAAACGTGGCCCGCGTGCTCGCGCGCATCGGCGACAAATGGAGCGTGCTCATCATCATGATGCTTGCGGAGAAACCGCGGCGCTTCAATGAATTGAGACGCGTCATCGGCGGTATCTCGCAGCGTATGTTGACCCTGACGCTGCGCGGCTTGGAGCGCGACGGCTTGGTCACACGGCTGCTGACCCCCGTCATCCCGCCGCGGGTGGATTATCAATTGACCGAACTGGGACGCTCGCTCTGCAAGCCCGTCATCGCCCTGGGGGAGTGGGCGAAAGAACATGGCGCGGAGATCGAGCGGGCGCAGGCGCTCTTCGAACGGGCGCGGGCCGCTGACGCGGAAATGTCCGGCATGTCGACCGGAGCGGTTCAGCAAGCAATGAATTCACCTTGATGAACGGCGTTATCGATATCCGCGCGGCCTCTGAGGCGGACATCCCGATCATCCTCGCGTTCATCAACGAGCTTGCCGAATACGAGAAGCTGCAGCACCAAGTGGTTGCCACCGAAGCCTCCCTGCGTCAGGCCTTGTTCGGCGCCAAGCCGGCAGCACAGGCGCTGATCGCGCGTTGCGCCGGCGAGCCGGCGGGATTCGCCCTGTACTTTCATAATTTCTCGACGTTTCTCGGCAAGCACGGCCTGTATCTCGAGGACCTCTACGTCCGTCCCGCCCATCGCGGCCGGGCGATCGGCAAGGGGTTGTTGAAACACCTGGCGCGACTTGCACTCGAGCTTGATTGCGGACGGTTCGAATGGGCAGTCCTTGATTGGAACCGCCCGGCACGCGAGTTCTACGAGTCATTGGGAGCGCAGGCGAATCCAACCTGGATCAATTATCGTGTCTCGGGAGACGCCCTGCGCCGCCTGGCCGGCGAGTAGCGCCAGCTGCAACCTTTGGCGGTCTCACCCGCGATCGCCGGCCTTCGCCTTCGAGACCACCGCAGTTCACGGCTTACCACCGCAGTTCACGGCTTGAAGGCTCTATTTTGTAGCTTCGGCGCGCATTTCGCGTTCCAATTTGGAGCGTATTTTCTTCGCCACTTTTTTCCGCGGCGCATGTAATCTCCTGTGCGTTTGTTCAACAAAACGTCAGGGGATGGAACATGGAACGCAGCCGGAAGTTGTCGTGTGCGATCGCCACGATTTTGAGCGGTCACTCGATTGCCTTGCATGCGGCGACGACGGATGCCGCCGGTGAGGGCAACGATATTCAGGAGATCACGGTCACGGCGCAGCGCCGCACCGAGAATCTTCAGGACGTGCCGATCACCATCCAGGCGCTGACCGCCGAGACGCTGACGCAATTGAACGTCGCGACCTTCGATGATTTCATCAAGTACCTGCCCAACGTCACCTCGCCGAGCAATGGGCCTGGCCAGGGCGACATCATCATACGCGGCCTCGGCACCACCACCGCTACCAATCAGGGTGCGGGTGCGGTCGGCAGCTTCCCTAATGTCGCGGTGTATCTCGACGAGCAAGCGGGGCAGTTGCCCGGACGCAATTTGGACGTGTATGCAGCGGACCTCGAGCGCATCGAAGTGCTGGAAGGGCCGCAGGGCACGCTGTTCGGCGCGGGAGCCCAAGCGGGTGTTGTGCGCTACATCACCAACAAGCCGAAACTCGATGTCACCGAAGGCAACGTCGATGCCGGCTATGCGACCACGGCGCATGGCGACCCCAGCAGCAACGTCCAGGGAACCATCAACATTCCCTTGATCGCCGACACGCTCGCGGTACGCGCGGTGATTTACGACGATACGCGCGGCGGCTACATCAACAATGTGCCCGGCACGTTCACTCGGGCCGACACCGACAAGGGGATCGTCGATTATTTTGGCGGCGTGGTACCCCCCAACAGCCCCTCCATCAACAACAGTGCCGAGGTGGGTAACGCCATCAATCCGGTGACCTACGAAGGCATTCGCGCCTCCTTGCTCTACAAGTTCAACGATGATTGGAATGCGTTGCTGGTGCAGTCCTACCAGGACATGGATGCCCAAGGGGTGTTCTACGTCACTCCCGAGAATTCGGCGCTGCAGCCGCTGCCGCCGCTCTCGGTGCAGCTCTACAACCCGTCCTATGACAAGGATAGGTTCGAAAACACCGCGCTGACCATCAACGGCATGGTTGGCCCGCTGAAAATCATCTATGCGGGCGGCTATCTCGTGCGCAACGTCGAGCAAGAACAGGATTACACCAATTATTCGCGCGGCGTGTATGCCGACTACTATGAATGCAGCGGCGGCGGCACCTCCGCTGTCGGCGCCAAGCCGCAGTGCTTCTCGCCGAGCGCGACCTGGCACGAGACCGAACGGGCAACGCATGAGAGTCACGAAGTGCGCCTGTCCACGCCGGACGACTGGCGGCTGCGCGCCATCGGCGGCCTCTACTGGGAGCAGTACACCGTGCATGATGACACGGAGTGGGAGTACACCTCGCCCGAGGCGGGCTTCAATCCGTTGGCACCGCCCACCGGTGCCGCCGTCAACGATCCCAACGTGCGCAACGCCAACACCTCGTTCTTCGACGACATCACCCGGGGTTACAAGCAAACCGCGGCGTTCGCCTCCGTCGATTACGACATCATCCCCAAGACGCTGACCCTCACTGCCGGCACCCGTTATTTTCGCTTCTCCAACTTTGAGGGGGGCGCGACCGCAGGAAGTTTCGGCTGCCGCCCGAATGGCGTTTATAGCGTGAATCCCGTTCCCGATCCGTGCATCAACGTCTCGAACGAGACTAATTTGACGGCGAGCAACCTGCATACAACCGACACCGGCGATAAGAGCCGCCTCAACTTGAGCTGGCATGCAACGGCCGATGCGTTGCTCTACTATACGTGGTCGCAGGGCTACCGGCCCGGTGGTTTCAACCGATCCTCGGCGGTGATTTCGCAGAGCTCGCCGCTGTACGGCGTGTTCACGCCGCCGCTGACCTACAAGCCCGACTCCCTCGTCAACAACGAGATCGGCTGGAAGACCGCATGGTTCGACCATCGCCTGGAGTTCAACGGCGCGTACTACATCGAGGATTGGAAGAACGCGCAAATTTCCATTTTCGATCCCGGTGTCACGGGGAATCTCACCTTCACCACCAACGGCCCGGACTACCGTGTGCATGGTCTCGAAACCTCCGTCATCGCCCGCGTCACGCATGGACTCACGGTGACGGGTGCCGCGGCCTGGAATACCGGCCGTCTGGTCAACGAGCCGCATCTGGTGGGCAACGACGGCCAACCCCTGGCCGAGAACCCGTACGGTGCGCTCGGCAGCCCGCTGGCGCAGTCGCCGCCGTTCGAAGGCAACTTGCGGGTTCGTTACGACTTCAATGTCGGCGACTACAAGGCGTTCTGGCAGGTGGGCGGCACTCACCAGGCTCATTCATATGCGACTACCGATCGTCTCACCAACGATTTGCAGGGCAACTCCATCGCCTACGACCAGCCCGGCTTCTCGACCTACGATGCGTCCTTTGGCGTCGCGAAGGACGCGTGGCTGGTGACTTTCTATGGTCAGAACCTCACCAACACGGTGGCCGATCTATTCTCGACGTATGGTCAGTGGGTTAAGGCGGATACCATCAACCGGCCGCGGACGATGGGGCTCAAGTTCAGCTATAAATTTTGATAGGCGCCGGCGGGCGGCATGCCGTCCGCGGGAAGGTGGGTCGTGGCTGGCCTCAGACGATGCGGCCGCCACGACCGCCGGTCAGAAAATCTCCAACGTTGGCAGCCAATTGATCGAGGCTGCGCTGGCGCGCCTCGCGGGCCGCCCAAGCCACGTGCGGGGTGATGAGCAGATTCGGGATCGTCGGATCGAGCAGGGGATCGCCGTCCACCGGGGGCTCTTGGGGCAGCACATCGATGCCGGCACCGCCGAGCCGACCCGCCTTCAATGCAGCGGCCAGCGCCGCACTGTCGATGAGCGCACCGCGCGCCGTGTTGATGAGCACGGCGTCGGGCTTCATGAGAGCGAGCTCCGCCGCGCCGATCATGCCGCGCGTGTCGTCGTTCAAGGGACAGTGCAGTGATACCACGTCGGCGACCGCCAGCAGCGCCTTAAGATCGAGCCGGTCGTCGGTTGCGGGCGCCCCGGGGCGGCTTGCGATAACGACGTTCATGCCGAAACATTCTCCGGTTTTCGCCACCGCACGCCCCAAGGTGCCCCAACCCACGACACCAAGCGTCCGTCCGGCAAGCTCCCGTATGGGATACGTTTGCACATTGATCGGCACTCCCGAGCTCCATCTGCCGTCCGTGGCGACTCGTTGATAGTCGCGCAGATGGTGTGTCAGGCCCAAGATCATGCTCCACACGTGCTGCATGAGACCCTGGGTGCAATAGTCGCGGACGTTGCAGACAGCGATGCCGCGCTCTGCGGCGGTCGCAACATCGACGTGGTTATAGCCGGTCGCCGCCAGCGCAATCAGCTTGAGCTTCCGAGCGCAGAGCAGCGCGGCTCGGGGCAGCGGACACTGATCGAGCAGGATGATGTCGGCGTCATGGATGCGGTCCAGGAGCTGCTCGGGCGAGGTTTGATCATAGAACCTTAAAGCCGGCATGACGTCGGTCAGCGGTGACAGGTTGAGGTCGGTGCAGGAAGCTCGGTCGAAGTCGAGGAAGACGGCATGCATGAAGGGTGTTGTCTCGCTATCGGGCGGTAAGGCCATTGACGGGTAATGTCATTGACGGGGTAACAGGAATCGCAGACCTTGATAGTTCAACACCACGCCGTCGCGGCGGATGTGCTCGATCACCGGACCTTCCTCCAACGTCGCACCTTCATGATACTTGCGCATGTTGATATAGACGAATCGATCGGCGGGTTTCGAGGCGTAGACATGCACATCGAGGTGCAGCTCGGGCAGCGAGTGGGAGCCGCTCAAGCTCAGCTCGTTGATCGTCGGCAACACCTCGTCGTCGGCCGGCTTGTAGTCGTCCTCATTGAGTAGGGGCTCATGCGTGTGTGCGGTGGGCGCACTGCCCGGAACCACCCGCAAGGCCGGCGCCACGGCCGATTCCGGCGTTTTGCCGGGGACCGGGATCTCAGGGGCATATTCGGGTGCCGGATCCAAGGGACTGAAATGTTCAGTGGCTCGTGCCGCGGCGGCGCCTGTCTCTTGCGCGGCCCCTGCCCCTGCCCCTGCGCCCGCTCCGGTCCCGTTGGCCGCGACCTTCGCGGCGGGTGCGGCGCCAGACTCGGCATGACCTGGTTGCGTCGGTGCAGCCGTGAGGGCGTTATGCAGAAGCAACCAAGTCACGATCACGAGGTTGACTGCCAGCAAGACGCCGAGAGCGATCGCCCACACCGGAAGTCCGCCCTTCGAGCGCACCGACGGTGTATCGACCAACCCCGGAATGGCCTGCCGCTGGCGCTCCAGCTCGGACTTCTTCAGTGCATCAAGAATGAATGACATGGGCCTCCTCAGCCGTTCGGTGAAGAATGCGTGAGCATCGGCGAGCCGGGATCCGCCAATGCGGTGTCGAGCACCACCTGAGTCTGCAAGCCCGCGATGCCATCGACGGTCAACCGATGTTCGCGCTGAAAATTCTGGACGGCAATCGCCAGCTCCTCATCATAAACGTCGCTATGTTCGGGATCGGCGCCCACTCCATGCAATGCACTCAAGCTGCGACGCAGCCATCGCACCTCATCGCCGCGCATGCCGACCGACAAATCATGCGTCCGCGGGGTCTTCGGCTTCCACACCACGGTGAAGTCGCCAAACCAGTCACGCGACACCTCATCCAGCGGGACGCGCACATTCCGGTCCCCCAAATCCAAGGTGGCGAAGTTGTCATCCAAGCCTGAGAGGACGACCCGATGCTTCTGACCCTGGTCATCCGTCAGGCTCAAGATTGCCGGCCGATTCAAAGCGCGAACCTGGGCCCAGGCGCCCCGCTGTTCGAGGCATGCTAGGCCGGCCCTTTGCGCCTGGCCGCAGGGGTCTTTATCCTCGGTCATCGCGGTGCCCCACAGGGACAACAGATGGCGGAAGGCCGCCGCCTCGGTTGTCGAGGCACTATTTGCGGCCAACAGGGCGTTGATCGAAACCGGCGCCGCGGGTGGGTGGACCTGGCCGGTCACCGAAGCCATCGACGATTTGACGGGCGGCGCCGGCTGCTCGACAGTCGTTTTGGGCGGGCGCGCCTGCCAGGTATGCCAGCCAAGTCCGGCAGCCGCGACCGCCGCCACGACGAGCGTACTGCCGGCGGCCCAGTTGATCCATCGGGGGGTGAGGCGGCGGCCGTAGACTTCGCCGGCTGCCCGGCGAATGAGCGCCGGCGTGATTCGCCGGGTTTCCTGCGTATAGGCGCCGAGCAATGCCCGATCGCACGTGACGTTGATCACGCGCGGCACGCCGGCGGTCAAGCGGTGCACTTCTCGTAGGGCGCTCGCCGTAAAAATCTCGCCCGCGGCACCCGCGACGCGCAAACGATGGCGGACGTAGCCCTCGGTCTCCTCGCGCGAAAGCGGCATCAGATGGTAGCGACCGGTGACCCGCTGGGCGAGCTGGCGCAGATCGTTGCGCTCCAACAGCTCGCGCAGCTCGGGCTGGCCGATCAAGATGATTTGCAGCAGTTTCTGCGTGGGGGTCTCGAGGTTCGTCAGCAGCCTGACCTGTTCCAGGGTTTCCGCCGACAGATTCTGTGCTTCGTCGACGATGACGATGACGCGGCGTCCTTCGGCATGGGCGGTGAGCAGCCGCTGGTTGAGGGCGTCCACCATGTGCTTCACGCTGGCAAGCGCCCCCTCGGGTATCGATAACCTGAGTTCTTCACAGATGGTGAGCAGCAACTCCACCGGGCTGATACGGGGATTCAAGATCACCGCGACGTCGGCATGATGCGGTACACGTGACAGCAGGGTGCGTACCACGGTGGTCTTGCCGGTTCCCACCTCGCCCGTCAGCTGAATGAAGCCTCCCGATTCATTGATACCGTACAGCAGATGCGCCAGTGCTTCGGCATGCCGCTCGCTCAAGTAGAGGTAGCGCGGGTCCGGTGTGATGGCGAATGGCTTCTCGCTGAGTCCGAAAAAGCGGGTATACATGGGATTCGTCCAGGGTACTCCAAGCTCAACGAGGGCGGGAGCCGCCGCCCGGGACGCGCGGCAACAGGCTGGCCCGGGTCAGAAGCTCCCTGCCGAATCGCTCGCGAATCCCATCGATGGTGGCGTCGAGCCGGCTTTCCTGCGGTTCGCCGGTGAAAAGATCGGCCTGGCGCAACACTTGCAGGTCGCCGACTCCCACGCCCAATAGCCGAACCGCTGCCTGCGGCTGGGCCGCCCGCCATTCGCCCAGCAGCCGCGCCGCAACTGCGCCGATGACAGCCGTTTCCTGCGTCGCCGGGTCGACGCCGCGTTGTCGGGTATACGTCGTGAAATCCTGCCGCCTGATTTTGACCGAGACCGTGCCCGCCGCGAGACCATGGGCGCGCAGGCGGGCCGCCGTGCGATCAGTCAGATGGGTCAACTGCCGCTCGAGTTCCGCGATATCGCGAATGTCGGCGGCAAAAGTCTCTTCCGCGCTGATGGACTTTTCTTCGCGCGCCGGGATCACTTTGCGATCGTCGATCCCCGCGGCACGATCGCGCAACGCAAGTCCGTGCTTGCCGAATAGCGCCCACAGCGTTGCGGGCGGCGCTCGTCGCAAATCGCTGAAGCAGTGGATACCAGCCGCCTCCACGGCCGGCCGCGACTTCGGCCCGATGCCGAACAGCTTGTGAATCGGCAGCGGGTCGAGCACGGATTGCAGATGGTCGGGCGACACGACGCACAGGCCGTCGGGTTTGTTGAGGTCGGACGCGATCTTGGCCACCAGCTTGTTGGGTCCCACGCCCACCGATGCCGTGAGGCCGGTTGTTTCGCGGATGCGACGGCGTATGGCCTGCCCGATGGCCTCCCCGTCGCCGAGCAGCCGTTCACTGCCGGTCACGTCAAGAAACGCCTCGTCGAGCGACAGGCCCTCCACCAGAGGGGTGAAATCGTGAAAAATGCGGAAAACCTGAGCCGATACCTCCTGGTAGCGGCTCATTCGCGGTCGGAGGCAAATGGCCTCTGGACAACGCCTGAGCGCCTCCCGCATCGGCATCGCTGAGTGAACGCCGAAGCGCCGGACGGCATAGCTGGCGGCCGCCACCACGCCGCGGCCCTGGGTGCCACCTACGATTACCGGCTTCCCCTTGAGCTCCGGCCGATCCCGCTCCTCCACCGACGCATAAAAGGCATCCATGTCGACGTGCAGGATCGTTGGTACCAAAGGATTACTCCACAGTGGTCGCCAATGGAGCTAGATCAGGTCTTTGACCCCATCGCGCTCCTCCAACAACTCGCGGTGGGTCGCTGTCATTTTCTCGCGGCTGAACTCATCCACGGCAAGGCCCTGAACGATCCGGTACTCGCCATCCTTGCAGGTGACCGGAAAGGAATAGATGACGCCTTCCGGAATGCCATAGCTGCCATCGGCAGGCACAGCCATGCTAACCCAATCCTCCGGGGCCGTGCCGAGAACCCAGTCGCGCATGTGGTCCAGTGCCGCCGAGGCCGCTGAAGCCGCCGATGAGGTGCCGCGTGCCTTGATGATGGCTGCGCCGCGTTGCTGCACTGTCGGGATGAATGTCCCCTTGAACCAGGCATCGTCGACCAGCGACAAGGCGGGTTTGCCGCCGACCGTGGCATGGTGAAGGTCGGGATACTGCGTAGCCGAGTGATTGCCCCAGATGATGAGCTTCTTGACGTCGGCCAGCGTGCCGCCAACCTTCTCGGTCAACTGGGCGATAGCCCGGTTGTGGTCGAGGCGCGTCATCGCGGTGAAGCATTTCGGGGCGAGCGACGGCGCATTGCGCTGCGCAATCAGGGAATTGGTGTTGGCCGGGTTACCGACCACGAGTACCCGCACACTGCGGCTGGCGACCGCGTCCAGCGCCTTGCCCTGCGCGGAAAAGATTTTCGCATTTTCGAGGAGCAGATCCTTACGCTCCATGCCCGGGCCCCGCGGGCGGGCGCCGACCAGCAGGGCAAATTCGCAGTCCTTGAAGGCGATGGTGGCATCGCTGCTCGCGGTGACCTTGGTGAGAGTGGGAAAAGCGCAATCATTCAGTTCCATGACCACGCCCTGCACGGCCGCACTGGCAGCGGGAATCTCCAACAAGTTGAGGTTGACCGGTTGATCCGCTCCCAACATCTGGCCCGAGGCGACTCGAAAGGCGAGAGCGTAACCGATGTTGCCGGCGGCGCCCGTAATGGTGACAGTGACTGGCTTTTTCAAGATGATCGCCTCCACGGCAAAGCAGTGAATGGTAGCCCAAACAGCGCCCTATTGCCGCACCGCCAGGGGGGCCGCCTTGGCGCCCGGCAGCGGCACATCGAGAAGTCCAGCGAGGGTGGGCGCGATCTGGCGCATGTCGATCAGCTTCAAGTCGCGGTGGGCGGCGATCCCCTGACCGTCGATGAAAAAAGAGGCGCGCATGGAAGCGTCATCCGGGGAGAATCCATGCCCGCCATGCCCCGCAAGCGGGGTCACCACATCGCCGTGGAGCGCGCTTCCCAGGTAGAAGCCGGATTTCATCACGATCAGAAAACTGGCGCCGGGAAAACCGCCGCGCTGCGCCAGACGTTGCGCATCCAACACGGCATCGATGCCGTTGTTCGGGTCCGACTTCAATTTGTCCAGAAGATCACGCACCTGGGCCAGGATCTCGACGTTGCTGGGATCGCGCAGCATGATCGCTGCCATGCCGCCGGCCGGCCACGGTTCAGCCGCCCAAGATTTCACGGTGGCGGCCCCCGTGACCGGGTCGACGGCAACCGCGAGCAAGCCGGCGGCGATGAAGGGGATGGCCAGGTTCACGCGATGCGTGAGACCCACGAATCCGTGATCGGAGACCACCACGACGACGGCCGCCGGCTCCTGGCGTCGGGCCGCGGCGGCCAGCCGCGACAGCATGCCGTCGATCGCTTCCATGGTTTGATTTGCCTCGGGACTGAAAGGTCCCGTCTCGTGCTCCACGCTATCCAAAGAACTCAAGTGGACCGTCATGAACCGGGGATGGTGGTCTTCGATGATGGCAATGGCGTAGCGGGTCTTGATCTCGTCGGCGTCGAGGCTGGTGTCGTTGCCCGCGAGGTAGGGACCCAGAGCGCTGCCCATTTTGTCGAGCATGCCCGCCGGCCTCGACAGCGCGGCGATCAAAAAGCGATCCGATGGGTTGAGTTCCGCGGTAGGACGAGAGATGCGCCAATACTCGGGAATGAGGAAATCGACGTCCGAGGCGCCGACGGTGACCGGCCACCCGACGCTCGCCGTGGAAAGGCCCGCGCGATGCGCCGCCTGCCACAACGTGGGTGCCCTGATCTGCTCTGCATACCAGAACCAGCTGTCTGCAAAGTATCGATTGGGATCGAACTCCGGATTGTTGTAGATGCCGTGCTCGGCCGGCGCAACGCCGGTGACCAAGGTGGTGTGGCTGGGATACGTGACGGTGGGCCACACGCCCACGACACCACTCGCATAGGTGCCATCCGCGATCATGCCGCGCAGGAAGGGCACCTTGAGGTGCCGGTCATCGGCTTGCAGCGCGTACTCGGGCTTCATGCCGTCCACCGAAATCATCAGGACGGAGGCCGCCCATGCGCCGCCTTGCGGGGTCAGGAGCAGCAGCAGCGTCGACAGCAGAGTCGGCGCCGAACTTTTGCAGCGAAAGCCAAACATAAACCTTAAACCTCGAGTTCGATGCGGAGAGGGAAGCATACGGCGTTGGTTTGACAGTTTGACGTTTGCGCCCCAGCCTGCGCTAGATCTTGAAGTCACCTGGCCGGCAAATCATAAGGAACGTTGACCATTCATGTCGTTGCTCATTGAAGCAAGGGATTTAACGAAGAAGTACGGCAGTCACACCGCTTTGGATCGGGTCAGCTTCAGCGTCGCCGCCGGCCGTATCGTCGGGCTGATCGGGCCGAACGGTGCCGGTAAGACCAGCGCGTTGCGGGCCATCCTGGGTCTCATGTCCTACACCGGACGCCTTGAAGTCATGGGCCGGGAGCCTTTCGCCAATCGCGCGATGTTGATGAACGATGTCAGCTTCATCGCCGACGTGGCCGTGCTACCGGCCTGGCTCCGAGTGGATCAAGCCGTCGCTTTCGTCGCCGGTGTGCATCCGAGGTTCCGCCGCGAACGCGCCCTTGAATTGCTGGGAAAGACGGATGTCACCGGCAGGCGCCGCATCCGCGAACTGTCGAAGGGCATGAAGACACAGGTGCACCTCGCCCTGACCATGGCCATCGATGCCCGTTTGCTGGTTCTCGATGAACCCACCCTGGGTCTCGACATTCTCGCGCGCCGCGGCTTCTACGATGCCCTCCTCAATGACTATATGGACGACACGCGCACCATCGTGGTGACGACCCATCAAGTCGAAGAAGTCGAAAATCTGCTGACCGATGTCATCTTCATTGATCGAGGCCGAATCGCGTTCGACGCGCCGGTGGCCGCGATTGCGGCCGACTACGTCGTGCTCGCCGTCGCAGACGACCAGCTGGCCGCCGCCCGGGCTGAAAAACCGTTCTTCGAGCGCCGCTCGTTGGGGCGGTCGTTTTTATATTTTGAACGCCCGGACAGGCAGCGACTCTCGGCTTTCGGCGAACTGCTGACTCCCAGCGTTTCAGACCTCTTCGTCGCGAAACTGTCGAGATAAACCGCATGAACACCTATGTCTGGTTGGTACGGCGCGAATTCTGGGAAAACCGGGCGATTTGGCTCGTTCCGCTCTGTATCGGCGGCGCGCTCACGTTGGCAGCTTCGTTCGGGCGGGTCGAGTTCGGCGTGAATTCCCCCGGAGAGACCCGCGCCCTCGGCGGCATGGTGCTCTTCGCCTTCGGCATCACCTTCTTTGTGGTGATGAACATTTATTCGAGCTGGTATCTGCTCGATTGCCTGCATTCAGAACGCAAGGATCGCAGCGTGCTCTACTGGAAGTCGTTGCCCGTCTCGGATACCGCTACGGTGCTCGCCAAGCTGTTCACCGGATTGATCGCCATCCCGCTCGTTTATTTCATTGCCGCCGACCTCACCACAGTGCTCATTGCTCTCATTCTCTGGGCGAAGGCACGCGGCGGGGCCGGCCGCATGCTGTGGCAGCCCGATCTTTGGCTGCAGCTGCAGGCCCTGTGGGTGTATCTGATCGTCACGACGGCCCTGTGGTATGCCCCTTTCGCGGGATGGTTCATGGCGGTGTCGGCGTGGGCGAAACGCGCCGTCTTGCTCTGGGCCGTGCTGCCGCTCTGCGCCGCCTGTCTTCTCGAACGCTGGTTCCTGGGGACGCACGCGATTGCCGGCACGCTCGAGGTGCGCCTGCTGGGTTACATGGGCGCAGCTTTTTCCGATTCGCCGGGCGTCGCGGCGTTCCGGACCTTGGACGATATGGCAGAGCCTGCGCCGGGCAGCGTATGGACAGTGCTCCATCCATGGGGCTTCATCGCGAATCCGCAGGTTTGGCTTGGGTTAGCGGTGGGCGCCGCTCTGATCGCCGGCGCCATTCAATTGCGATGGCGGCGTACGGACGCATGACGGGCAACCGGTGAGGTGCCGCGTCATGTTAGGTTAAACTTCACGCGCGATATTTCATCCCCCCGAGGAATGCCATGTACAAGACCAAAATTGATCTTTCCGAAAAACTCCGCCGCAGCGTCATCACGATATTGAATGACCGGCTGGCCGAAGCGATTGATTTTCAGAGTCAGGTCAAGCAAGCGCATTGGAATGTGAAAGGTCCGCATTTCATCGCCTTGCACGAGTTGTTCGACAAGATCTCCGATGTGGCGCTGGAACACATCGATGACATCGCGGAGCGCATCACCAGTTTGGGTGGTACGGCAGAGGGGACGGTCACGGTGGCGGCGAAGCGCAGCAAGCTCAAGAATTACCCGCTCAGCATTACCGCGGGTAAGGACCATCTTTACTATTTGTCCACGCAGATGGCCGCTGTCGGCAAGACGGTTCGGGAAGCCATCGATGAGACCGATGAGCTCGGCGATGCGGATACCGCTGATCTCTTTACGGGAATCTCGCGGGAACTCGACAAGTACCTGTGGTTCCTGGAAGCGCACCTGCAAGACAAGGGATGAACGCACCGCCTCAGAAGATCAGCGGGAATGACGCCGATTCGGGCACTCTGCAAGCGCTCGACTTGGTGGGCAGCCTGCTCACGACCGACGAGACGTTGGAGGCCTGGGCCATTCAGCATCGCCTGTATGCGCTGACCCACCGGCGCATCTTCATCGCGGCCACCAGCGGCCGCTTCATTTCCCTGAGCCGCCGACTGTTCGGGGGTTACGATTCGGCCGACATCCGCTGGCAGGATCTGAAGGAGACCCGCATACGCGCGGGTGTTCTTGCCGCCGAAATCACGCTCGTGGCGCAATCCAGCGCCGACCTCAATATCGGCGCCGAGATCAACCGGATCCTGGTTTTCGATGGGTTATGCAAGGATCAGGCACAGGCGATCTATCGAATCTGCCAGCAACATGACCAGATTTGGCGCGAGAAGCGCCGTGTGCGCGAGCTCGAGGAATTGCGCGCCAAATCCGGCGGCATCCAATTCGGCGCGGCCGGCGTAGGCGCGGCCGGCGTAGGCGCGGCCGGCCCGGGCTACACCGGCGCCTTCCGAGCGGATGGCGGCGAATCGGAGCCGGCCCGCCGGCTCCGTCAGGCGCGTGAAATGCTCGACGCCAAACTCATCAGCGACGCCGAATATGAAAGCATCAAGGCCAAAATAGTCGCAGGCCTGTAGAGAATCGGTGCGCCGACTGCGGGGCCGAGGCTGCGGCGCGCGACTCCCTTGCGGCCGGTGATCGTCAGGGCAGCAGGTAAGAAAAATAGCTGTTGTTGAGTCGATTGAGGGGGTCCGTACGCCGGCGCAGCGCGCTGAACAGCCGGGCCCGCTCGCCGAAGGCCTTTACCACGTGCTCGGGCTGCAGCGCTCGAGTCTGGTTGAAGGTCGGAACACCACCCGCCGATGATGCGAAATCGTTGAAATCGATGAGGAACTCATCCCAGCCCTGTTCGCCCGTCGAGGACGGCTCGAGGGTGAACATAGGGCCTGTATAACTGGCCCCGAAGAGCGAGCCACGGTCCAGATGCAGCCGGCTGGCGCCGTTCACGATATTGCAGCGATAACGGGTTTCCTTGTACGTGGCCTTGCAGAAGGCGAAGTATTCGCCAAGGACTTTTGGATAACGGCTCTGCGGAAATGCCCACATGGAATAGGTGTAGCGCGATTTCCAGGCTTGCTGTGGCAAATCCCGCAGCCAGTCGTGGGCGTGCATGGAAACGCCGCGCGAACCGCGGTCGATGGTGGCGCGGAGCGCACGGTGCATACCCGTCGCCATTGCAGAGCGCAGACCGGGGGCGGACAGGATGCTCCCGACCGAGGAGCCGAAGGCGGGCAGCACGTTGCGCATCACGGATTTGCGGATCTGCCAGATTCCGGAGCGTGTCACGCTGCCGGCCTCGTCGCGCATACGGTGCTCGACGATGATGCGATCTTCGAACGGCGAGATGTGCAGCCGCAGCGCCCCAGGCTCCGCGACCAACGTAGCGAAGCGCGCAGCGAATTGTTTCAGGTTCATGACGCGGTAGTCGATGGTCACCGGTGTCAGGGTCCGCACCCGGAGGACGACTTCATGGACCACGCCCAGAAGACCGAAGCTCGACCGCAGAACGCGCAGCAGATCCCCGTCGCCTTCGCGCACGGTGATTTCCCTGCCCTGCGGGGTGATTACCTTGAGCTCGGCGACCAGCGAGGACAGATCCGCGCAGCCTGCGCCGAAGGAAGCCTGCGGGCAGGTGGTCACCGCCAGGGCACCCACGGAGATATGGCCGATTTCGGGAGTCAGCGGCAGCTCTTGTCCGCGGTCCGCGAGAGCTTTGACCAGCGTCCCCACCCGGACGCCGGCCTGGGCGCGGACGGTGGTTTCGCCAAATTCCAGGATTTTGTCGAGCGCACCCATATCGACCGCGGTGCCGCCGTCGCCGCCGACGCAGCGCGTCTGGGAATAATCCGCGCCGACGATGCGCACCGGCGTCGGGTAGGTTTTGATGTCAGCAATAATTTTCGGGATCTCATCACTTCGCTTGGCCTGCAGTACCAGGCGTGGACGGCGAAAAATCCCCGACGCATCCGCGCCCGGCGAACGCTTGACTTTCATTACCATGTGCTTCCCCCTGGAAGGATATGGAAAACCAATCTAACCTGCTGATCGAAGGGGCAGCAAAACCAGGGGGGATACTGTGCCGATTGGTACAGTGTTACTGGTGACCCCGCTATCATGAAGCTTTCCATAAAGCCCGTTAGACCGGTGGTTTTGCGTCTCCACCTTTCGGTGGGTTTGCCCTTGAACAGCCTCTCTACTATGAGAGTGCCGGCGTCCGCTGTAAAGGGGTTTCTCGAGCCTAACCCATGAGCAAGAGCGTCTCGGCATGCTCCACCGCTTCCGGCGTGCCGCAGACCACCACGACGTCGCCCTCCTTGAATATGGTATCCGGACCCGGCTCTCGCCCGACGATGCCATCACGCCTGACCGCACTGACGGCGGCCGTCGACCCACGCCGTGCGAGTTCCTCGATGCTGCGGCCGACCGCCCACGCATGGGGCGGCAGAATGACACTGTGCAATTCTTCCCGAAATGCATGTGTCGCGTCCAAGAACTCGGCATCCGCGGCACGGAAAAACTGGCGAAGCATTCCATATCGATGGCTTCGGATGTCATTGACCGTGCGGATCACGCGCGCCATCGGCAACTTCAGCAACAGCAACAGATGCGACAGCAGCATCAGGCTGGCCTCGAACGTCTCCGGCACCACTTCCGTGGCGCCTGCGGTCTGTAACGCCTCGAGATGGCTGTCATCCTGGGTGCGTACCAGGATCGGCACGTCCAAACGTAGTTCACGCACCGACCGAAGGATGCGCATCGCCACTTCCCGGCCTGTGAACGTGATGACGACGCAGCTCGCGTGGGCGACGCCCACGTTTTCCAACATCTTCACCTCGCCCGCGTCGCCGTAGATCACGGCGTCGCCTGCCTGCCGGCCCGCCCGGATGCGGTAGGGATCGAGGTCCAACGCAATGTACTCGAATCCGGTTTGCTCGAGCACGCGGGCGATGTTCTGGCCCACCCGCCCGAAGCCGCAGATCACGACATGATCTCGCTCGGCCACGGCCAGCGTCGCCTGCGCTTCGCGCCGGGCTTCGGATTGCCGGGCGCCGCGTTCGCCGACGAAGAATTGGGTGATGCGCCGGTTCTGGCGGATCAGCAGCGGCGACAACACCATGCTGAGAACGGTGGCGGCGAGCAACTGCTGAACGATTTCGTGATCGCCCTGCGCCCGGCGCAGCAACAGAGTCAGGAGTGCAAAACCGAACTCGCCGCTTTGGGCAACCACCACGCCGGTACGCACTGCCTTGAACCAGTTGCCGGTGGCCGGTTTGGCGACCAAGGTGACGACGGCTGCCTTGAGCACCAACATACCCAGGAGTATTGCGGTCACGGCGGGTAAATCGCTGTACAAAAGACGCACGTCGAGCAACATGCCGACCGTGATGAAAAATAGACCCAGCAGGACCTCACGATAGGATCGAATGGTCGCTTCAATCTGATGCCGAAACTCGGTTTCCGCCAGCATCATGCCCGCAAGAAACGCGCCGACTGCCAGCGACAGCCCCACCGCATGCGTGGCCCAGGCAGAGGCCAGCACGGCGAGCAGCACGGCCAGCGAAAAGAGCTCGGCTGAACGAACCGACGCAATGGCGATGAACAAGGGACGCATCAGCCAGCGTCCCGCAGCCAACACCAGCAGCAGCGCCAGCGCCGCCGCCAACACGGCGGTCGCAATGTGCGGAAGGGTTGCACCGCCGCCCCCCGCCTGGGCGGATATCAAGGCCAGGAACAATGGGAAGCTCAGATCCTGGAACAAGCAGATTGCCACGGCAAGCCGGCCATGGGTGCGGTTGTTTTCGGATTGTTCCGTCAGTTGCGCAATAATGATGGCGGTGGATGACATGGCGACCGCTCCGCCGATGACCACCGCGATCACCGGCGAGACCTTGAACGACAAGATGGCGATCGCGGCGACGATAGCGGTGGTGAGCAACACCTGCGAGCCCCCCACTCCGAGCACCTCCCAGCGCATGGCCACCAGGCGCGGCAGCGAGAATTCGAGCCCGAGCGTGAACACCAGGAAGACGACGCCGAAATCGGCCAGCAAATGAGTGGTGTCGTTATCCGCCGCGAGGTTGAGCGCGTGTGGCCCGAGCACCATTCCGACGACCAGATAACCCAGAATGGCCGGCAGCGCCAGCCTGCGAAAGGCCGTCACGACCAGAACCGAGGCGGCCAGCAATGTCAGGATCTGCAACAGCGGATCGTTGTGCATCCTTCCTGTTAACATACCGCACATGAATCCGATAGCAGTCGACGTAGAGGCAGGCAGGACGTATTGGTGGTGCCGCTGTGGGCTCTCCGCGCAGCAACCCTTTTGCGACGGCTCACACAAAGGCAGCGACTCATTCCCTCTCAAGTACACGGCTGAGGAGACGCGGCAGCTGTACTTCTGTGTGTGTAAGAGAACTGCGACGCCGCCGCTATGCGATGGCAGCCACAACGTCCCGGAATCTTTCCCCCCTAAAATTTAACCGCGTCGGGGTGTTTGAGCGCCGGGACTCGGCGTCCTCATGCAACTCACTTCGCTTCGGAGGCCTCGAGGGCGGTGCCTACCTCGAGCCAGCGTTCCTCCAGCGAAGCCGCATCGCGCGCCAGACGTGCCCGCCTGGAATCATATCGGGCTTGGGCCGCGGGATCAGGCCCAGCCTCGAGCAGCGCCTGTTCTCGCGCAATCGCCGCGAGGCGGCGCTCGATCTGTCCAAGCTCGCGCCGCAACTCGTCGAGCGGATCGCGCGGTGCCTTCACGGCGGGCTTGAGGTCAGCGGCATGCCGGGCCTTGGCCCTCTCCTTCAGCCATTGCTGGTAATCGTCGAGATCCCCATCGAACACTTTGAGCTTACCGTCAGCCACCAGCCACAAGGTATCGGCGACGGTCTTGATGAGATGGCGATCGTGCGAGACCACCACAAGGCCGCCCTCGAAGCCTTGCAGGGCAATGGTGAGCGCATGCCGCATCTCCAGGTCCAGATGATTCGTCGGCTCATCCAGCAGCAATAGATTGGGCCGTCTCGCCACCAGGAGTGCCAACGTCAACCGCGCCTTCTCGCCGCCGGAAAAGCGCGCCACCGGCGCGAAAGCCCGATCGCCTTGAAAGCCGAAGCGCCCCAAGTGGTCACGAACCCGCTGTTCGTCACCGCTCGCATAGTCCGGGCCTCCGAGATTGCGGACATGCCAGAACGCATCGCAATCGGATTTCAGCTGTTCCATCTGTTGCTGCGCAAAGTAGCCGATTGCGAGATCCGGGGCCGGCGTACGGCGGCCGGCAAGTGTCAGTGGTTCGCTCCCGTGCGACGCGCCGGCCAGCATTTTCGTCAGTGTCGATTTGCCCGCGCCATTCGGTCCGAGCAAGGCGATGCGGTCGGTGGGTCCGATGGCCGCGTTGATGCCGCTCAAGATGCCCCGATCGGCGTAGCCGCAGGCGACGTCCTCAACGGTCAACAGCGGCCGCGGGGTTTTCAGCGGCGCTGCGAACTCGAATTCGAAGGGACTGTCGACATGGGCGGGTACGATCCGCTCCATGCGCTGTAACATTTTGAGCCGGCTCTGGGCCTGCCGGGACTTGCTCGCCTTGGCCCGGAATCGATTGACGAACGAGGTGATCTCGGCAACCCGGCGCGCCTGGCGAATTTCAAGCGTCTGCTGGGATGCCAACTCCACCGCACGCTTCTGTTCAAACTGTGAATAATTGCCGGAATAGGTTCGTATCGTGCGATTCTCGATGTGCAGTACCCGATCGATGATGGCGTCGAGAAACTCGCGATCATGTGAAATCATCAGCAAGGTGCCGGGGAAGGTTCGGAGCCATTCCTCCAGCCAGACGATGGCGTCGAGATCCAGGTGATTCGTGGGCTCGTCGAGCAGCAACAGATCGGCGCGCGATCCGAGTGCGCGGGCCATTGCGAGGCGCACTCGCCATCCACCCGAGAATTGCGACACCTTCCTGTCCAAGTCGGTCACATTGAAGCCGAGCCCATGCATGAGTGCTGCGGCCCGGGCCCGAGCGCGGTAGCCGTCGATTGCCTGCAGTTCTGCGTAGAGTTCGGCCAATTCCATCGCCGCGTCACGCCGCTCTGCGTCCTCGATCGCGGACAAGATGCGCCTGAGATCGGCGTCGCCGTCCAGCACGAATTCGATGGCCGGCCGATCGCTGGCGGCCACTTCCTGCTCGACATGAGCAATGCGCAAATTCGCCGGCCGATCGATGTCGCCGTGGTCGGCGCTCAATGCTCCAAGAATTGCCGCGAACAGGCTCGACTTGCCGGTCCCGTTGGCCCCGGTAAGCCCAACCTTGTTGCCGCGAAAGACGGTGAAGCTGACCTGCTCGAACAACGGCAGAGGACCGCGCCGCAGGGTGAGATCTCGAGCCGATAACATACGCTAAGAGCCTACCGCAGGAATCTCGGCTTATCCTCCGAGCTGCCGCGTGATCACCGGGCGCAGCGTGACCGGAGCGCATAGCGGTGCATGGTGCGGCTCGCCGCTTTCCTGTGAAGCCAGTATCTCGAGCAGCTTGGAGGCTGCCATGGGGTCGCCGAACAGGCGGCCCTGCGCATAATAGCAGCCATGCTTGCGCAGGAATTCGAGCTGCTCGCTGGCTTCCACGCCCTCGGCAATGACCTCGAGATCGAGACTCTTCCCCATATCGATGATCGTGCGAACGATCGCGGCATCATCAGAATCGACGGCCACATCGCGAACGAACGATTGATCGATCTTGAGAGTGCCGATCGGAAATTGTTGCAAAGCGGAAAGCGAAGAATACCCGGTACCAAAATCGTCGATGGCCAGGTTCAGACCCATGGCGTACAGCTCGTTCAGCAAGCCGATGGTGCGTTTGGGATCGGTCATGAGCGTGGTTTCCGTCACCTCCAGTTCGAAGCAGGTGGGTGAAACCTCGTGCCGGCGGAACACACTCCGGCAACGCGCAATGAAGCTCTGCTGCTTGAGCTGGCGCAGCGAGAGGTTGATGGCAATGCGGCCAGGCTGCGGCACCGTCTTCTGCCACTCCCGGTAGTCCGCGCATACCCGGTTCATGACCCATTCGCCGATGTCGAGAATCAGACTGGTTTCTTCGGCGAGCGGAATGAATTGCGAGGGCGAAATGTCGCCATGACCCGGCAGCCGCCAGCGCAGCAGCGCTTCAGCCCCAACCACCCGGCCGGTACGCAGGTCTACTTTCGATTGGTAGAGAATGACCAGCTCGTCGCGCTCCAAGGCGCGCCGAAGCTTACTCTTCAACATCAGGCGCTCGACCGCCGCGGCATTCATCTCGGGAATGTAGAAGGCGCTCGAATTGCCGCCATTCTGCTTGGAGTGGTACATGGCGGCATCGGCGTTACGGATCAAGTCGATGACATTTTCCGCATCGTAGGGGCAGATCGCGACGCCGACGCTGGCGGTCAAATAGACCTCTTGTTGGTTCACATAGAAAGTGCGGCTGATCTCGTCCAACAACGTGCGGGCGAGCGTCGCGATGGCGGGACGATTGTCGACGTCCGCAGGGAGGTCGTCGATGAACATGGCGAACTCGTCGCCGGCGAGCCGGCCGATGACCGTGTCTTTGCTCAAGCTGCGGGTCAGACGCTCACTCAATATCTCGAGTGTCCTGTCGCCGGCCGCATGGCCGAACGTGTCGTTGACCTCCTTGAACCGGTCCAAATCAAGATACAGCAAGGCGAGCGCCCGCTGATTGCGTAGCGAGCGTGCGATGGATTGTTGCAGGAGATGCTGAAATTGCATCCGGTTCGGCATTTTCGTCAGGGTGTCGTACCGGGCCAGGTAGCGGATCCTGCGTTCGGCCCGCTTGCGTTCGGTGATGTTGCGCGCGACGTAGATGTTGCCCGTGAATTCCGGATCTTCCGAGGCAATGGTCGAATTCGCCATCGATACCGGAATGGTCTGCCCGCTGGCCGTGTGCAGCACGGTCTCGCGCGCCTCGGTGGCGGTGCTCCCAAGGTCAAATGCACTGCGATGCGCCTCATCGATGAAGGAGAGGAGCGGCTTGCCGATCAGATCGCACTCGGCGTAACCCAGGAGTCGCTGGGTGGCTTCGTTACAGCTCTTGACGACGCCGTCGGGAGAGGTGACCAGCACGGCATCGCTCAGACTGTTGAGCACCGTGTTGAGGTAATTCTTGGTGATCGTGGTCTCGGCGAGGTTCTGGCGCATGCGCTCCAGGGCGTACTGCAATTCACCGAGCTCGTCGCGACGGACCACCGCGAGAGGCCGGGTGTAATCACCCTCGCCGATGCGGTCCGCCGATTTGACCAGGGCCGTGATCGGCCGTGCAAGCTGCCGCGCGATGAACCATGCCCCTATCAAGCCCAGCAGAATGAGCGGCACCACGACGCCGGCCACCAGGCCGCCCATCCGCTTGACCTGGTGTCCCTGGCGGTTCTCCATCTGCGATTGGATGCTGACCAGCGTGTCCTGCATCTTGGCGCGGTTCAACCAGATTTCGAGTGTACCGCCGTCCTTTGCCGGGGTGCCCTTCGCGGGTATCGGGCTCTTGAGCACGAACGGCCCCTTGGGCGACCTATCCTCGTCCGCCTTGCCGCCGGCGAACAACGCATCACCGCGAGCGTCCAGCACCAGGACGCGCTCCATGTCGCGCTCTTCCAGCAGCCGGCCGGCAATCGAATTGACCGCCGCTCGGTTGCCCGAAGCCAGCGCTGGAGCCAACAAGGTGCTCGTGATCTTGCTCAAGCTCTCGGCCCGTGCCTCCAAATCCGCCTCGAGTTTTTGCTCGACGGCCGCGTGGGTGAGCTGGTTGATATCGGCCGTATCGACACGATGCTCATAATAAGAGAAACCCGCCAGCAACAAGGCGAGAACCACGCCCACGACCAGCGCCGTCAGCAGATACTTGGTCTTGAGGCTGCTTGTCATGGCGGTCTACGCGTAAGAATCGAACGGCTTCATTCGGGAATGATACTCGCTCATGCCAAAGGCTATAAGGGGGCGGGTACAATCCGCGGGATTATGACCGCACCGATGCGAATCGACATCTATTCCGATACCGTATGCCCATGGTGTTTCCTGGGCAAGCGTCGGTTCGAGCTGGCTCTTGCGATGCAGCCGCAGCAGAACCCCAAGATCGTTTTTCGGCCCTATGAGCTCAATCCCGACATGCCGACCGACGGGATGGACAGACCGTCGTACCTGGCCACGAAACTGCCCGATGCGGCGCGGGTCGCTGCCATCCAGGATACGTTGACCCGCTACGGGGAGGCCATCGGCTTGAATTTTCGCTTCGATCTCATCGAGCGGGTGCCGAACAGCCGCCGTTCTCATCTGTTGATCGCCCTCGCTGCGCGTCACGGACTGCAGTCGCTAGCCAAAGACCGGGTGATGCGGGCGTATTTCGAGCAGGGAGTCGATATCGGGGATTCCGAGGAACTGGTCCGGATTGGAGTCGATGTCGGCTTGGTGGAGCGCGAAGTGCGTTCCGCGCTGGTGCTGCGCTTGGGTCAGGACGGGGTCGTTGCGGCGGAACGTCATGCGTCGGTGCTCGGCATTACCGCCGTTCCGACATTCATCTTCGACAGTCAGTACACCATTTCCGGCGCGCAAGAATCCGCCAACATGGCTCGCGTGCTGGATCAAGTCGCCGAATTCCGGCGGACCCGCGAAACTGCGCCGTGAATATGCTCGAGTTGACCGGTCGGGCGCGCACCCATGTCGTCGCTGTCGAGACGTCCGGGGCATTGCATAGGAACGCCGTGGCGCCGTTCCTCGCCTTGTGTCGCGCTGCCCGAGCCGCCGGCTTCGAATTGCGGGCGATCAGCAGCTTCCGGGACTTCGATCGGCAATTGATCATTTGGAACGCCAAGTACAACGGCGAGCGCGCGCTACTCGATGACGCGGGCCGACCGCTTGAGCCTCTGGGCTTGGCGCCGCAGGAGCGCATCGAAGCCATCCTGAGATGGTCGGCACTGCCGGGAGCTAGCCGCCATCACTGGGGCACCGACCTCGACCTGATCGATGTCCGGGCAATCCCGCCCGACTATTCGGTTCAATTGATACCCGCCGAATTCCTGCCGGGCGGCCCGTTCGCCGCTGCTTTTGATTGGCTGCAGGCACATGCCGCGCGTTTTGGATTTTTCCGGCCGTTTCGCGGCGAGCTGTCCGGTGTGGGAGCCGAACCCTGGCATTTCAGTTTCGCACCGGAGGCGATGAATGCCCGGCGTGACCTGTCGCCTGGCGTATTGAGAGAGGCGCTCGAGACGGCGCCGCTGGCGGGCAAAGAGACCGTGCTTGCGCAGCTTCCGCAGCTGCATGCCCGCTATGTCGCGGCTATCGACTGGCCGTAAGTCTCAAGCCCACAGGCTCTTCAGCCGGTTCAACATCAAACCCCGAACCTGACCGAGCTGATCGTCATGAGAGGTGAAGATTGGCGGATTGCGCCGCAGCAGCGGCCACCGCTCGGTACGGAGGATCCGTTCCAAAAAAGCGATGTTGCGGTCGATGGCTTCGATGTACGGATTCTTGCCGTCGAACACGACTTCCATGTACCGATAAGCATGCTCGAATTCAGCCTCGAGCCGCTGGGCCCGCGTCTCCCGCACGAACCCCGGTGTTTGGCGCAGTAGATCCAGCCCTGAGCTATAGCGAACCTTCAACGCGCCGTTGGTGCCCGGCGCAGCGGCAATCCCACCCAAGACGAATTCCGGATAGAGCCGATCCCGGCATTTCTCGAGGTAACAACGATCAGCCATCTGTGCAATGAGATCTGCAGTTCCCAGAAGGTGACCCAACTTGCGATCGCGCGGATCCGGCAGCTGCAGCTGCTTCAAATCGATCTCATAACCCGTGAAATGGACGACGCGCGTCGCAATGGTCACCCAGTGCTCCATGCCGATCGTTGGCAGGAAGCGCGCCAGGAAACGCGCTCCGCGGGTCACGTGGTACAACGTGAATTCCGCACCATTGCGGTGCGCTTTGTCCTCGAATTCGCGAATGTAGCCGGCGTCGTGAAAGAGGGAAGTCACCAACGCCATGGCAGCACGCTCCGCACCGAAACGCTGTGCCGCTTCGACGCTGCGTTCGTAGCCGACCATCAGCCGGGCCATCGCAAGCGTCATGTCGAGGGAATGTTGCAGATCGTGGTACACGGTGTCGACGCCGTGGTAGCCCGGCATGCGGCCGGTAAACAACTTCTCGAATTCGTCGAATGCACGGCTTATCCGATCGAAATCTTCGCCGGGCCACACTCTCTCGTACAGTTGACGGACCGCCGCTTTGACGGCGCTGGTGGAGCTCACCTGAACGGTGTTCGTGACGTCGAAATCGCTGCGGCGGTGCTCGTACATTGAGGGAGCTTAAACTCTTGCACGGTGCGACGCCATGGACTGGCTCTACTTCTGGGCGATTGTTCCGGTAGACGCACGTTCCTGGTGCAGTTATGTCAAATGATTCAGCCCATCGATGGGCGATGGCCGCTAGGCCGCAATGCCCGTTTGCCGAAGGAGAGGACCCACCTCGGGCTGCCTGCCGCGGAAACGCACGAAAGCCTCCATTGCATCGAGACTGCCGCCGCGGGCCAGGATCGAATCACGGAAACGCGCCGCCGTCGGTCCGTCGAAAACCCCTGCCTCAGCAAATGCCTCGAAGGCATCGGCCGCGAGGACTTCGGCCCATTTGTAGCTGTAGTAGCCGGCGGCGTACCCGCCGGAAAAGATGTGCGCAAAACTCGACGGCATGCGATTGAAGCTCGCGGCGGGTACTACGGCGACTCGTTTCCGCACTGCCGCGAGGGTCTCGGCGACCCGCGCCCCGGCGGCCGGATCGAAGTTGGCATGTAGCTCGAAATCGAAGGTGGCAAGTTCGATTTGCCGCAGCGTATCGAGCGCCGCGTTGAACGTGCGGGTACCCACCAGGCGCTGCAGCATGTCCACCGGCAGCGGTTCGCCGGTGGTCACATGAGCCGAGATCAACGGCAGCACTTCGCGCCGCCAGACGAAATTCTCCATGAACTGACTGGGCAGCTCGACCGCATCCCAGGCGACGCCATTGATTCCGGCGATGCTCGGGTAGGCCACCTGGGTGAGCATGTGATGCAGCCCATGCCCGAATTCATGAAATAAGGTGGTGACCTCGTCATGCGTGAGCAGCGATGGACCGTCTCCCACCGGCGCGGTGAAGTTGCATACGAGCTGGGCTATCGGCAGGGCTGTGCCGGATGCCAGGGCCTTCGCTGCCACACACTCGTCCATCCAGGCGCCGCTGCGCTTCTCGCTGCGGGAGTACGGATCCAGATAAAAGCCGGCGACGACGCGTCCCCGGGTATCGAGAAGGTCGTAGTAGCGGACACTCGAGTGCCATACGCTTACAGCGGGTCGCTCACGGACGGTGATGCCGTAGAGACGGGTCGTAAGCACGAACAGACCCGACAGTACCTTCGGCAATGGAAAATAAGGGCGCAATGCTTCCTGCGAAACATTGAAGCGGCTTTCCTGCAACCGCTCGCTGAAAAATGCCACATCCCAGGCATCGAGTTTGCGGCCGGCAAAGGCCGTAAGATCCGCAAATTCTTTGTGGGCGGCGGGCAAGCAGCGCTGCGCCAGATCGTCGAGAAAACCGAGCACCTGCCCGGTGCTCTTCGCCATACGGGTGGCGAGTGCATAGTCGGCATAGTTCGCGAAACCCAGCAGATTCGCGAGCTCGTGGCGCAGCGGCAATAGTTCCGCAATGATCGGGCCATTGTCGAAGCGGCCGGCGCTCGGACCCATGTCCGAACCGCGGGTGACCCATGCTTCATAGATGTCGCGCCGCAGCTGTGTGCTCTCGGCGCTGGTCATGACCGTCATGTAAGTCGGTTGGTCGAGTTTGAATGCCCATCCGGAGCGGTTTACTTCCTGCGCATCCGCCGCGGCGCGTTCGATCGCATTGGCCGGCAAGCCGGCGAGTTCCTGGGGGTCGGTGACCATCCGCAGGTAGGCGCGGCCCGCGTCCAGAACGTTTTCCGAGAACTTGGTGCCGAGCTGTGCCAGGCGCTGCATCACGTCGCGAAAACGCGCCTTGCGGTCGGGCGGCAGGTCGACTCCCGCCAGGCGGAAATCTCGCAATGCATTTTCCACAACCTTGCGTTGCGCGGGGTCAAGCCGGGCGCCCTCATGCTGCAAGACATACTTGTAGCCTGCATGGAGTGCGTCATTTTGACCCAGCTCCGACGAGTAGGCCGTCAATAAAGGCACGCACTCGTTGTAGGCTTCGCGCATTGCGGCCGAATTGGCCACCGCATTCAGATGCCCGATGGGACTCCAGACCCGACCCAGCCGGTAGCTCAATTCCTCGACCGGCACCACCAACGAAGCGAATGTCGGCGCCGGTTGGGCAGTCAGCTCCGCCAGGTGGGCGCGATTTTCCGCAAGCACCGACTCGAGCGCCGGCCTGGCATGGCATGCCTCGATTCGAGCGAACGCCGGCAGCTCGTCGATTTGCAGAAGAGGATTATCCATCGCTTTATTCTAACAGAGGAATTCAGCCAGGGCCTCAAGCCACCCGCCACCACCCGACCCAGACGCGGCCAAGACGCGACCCGCCGCGACCCGCGGCGAGGCAGATGCCGTGCCGCCGAACAAGCACGGTATCATGGGTTGTAATCAGCGCGTTGTCGTGGAGTATATGGTGTCGATTCAAGCCTTCGATTTGATCAGTGTCGGCGGCGGCAGTGGTGGTTTGGCGTGCGCGCAACGGGCGGCGGAATATGGAGCGAAAGCGGCGGTGATCGAGTCGCACCGATTGGGTGGCACCTGCGTGAACGTGGGATGCGTGCCCAAGAAGGTGATGTGGAATGCCGCCGGCGTGGCGCTGGCGCTCGCCGATGCCGGTGATTACGGCTTCGACGTCAAGGTGGGCGACAACGACTGGTCCCTGTTGAAACAGAAGCGCGATGCCTATATCGCGCGCTTGAACGGGATCTATGCGCGTAACCTCGCGGCGAAAGGTGTGACCCACGTACACGGTTTCGCACGATTCGTCGATGCCCACACCGTCGAGGTGGGCGGTCAACGGCTGACGGCCCCGACCATCGTGATTGCGACGGGTGGGATACCCACCGTTCCAGACCTGCCGGGAGCGGCTCTCGGCATCACGTCGGACGGCTTTTTCGCGCTCGAGGATCGACCTCGACGGGTCGCCATCGTCGGCAGCGGGTATATCGCCTGCGAACTCGCCGGCGCGTTCAACGAGCTCGGCAGCCAGGTGGACCTTTTCGTCCGCAAGGACCACGTGCTCACTCATTTCGACGTGATGCTGGGAAAGTCTCTGATGCGCGAAATGCGCGCACTGGGGATTGCCCTCCATGAACACGTGGTTCCGCGGGCGGTGGTGGAGCGTGCCGGATCGAAAACGCTGTTGGCGGCCGATGGCCGCGAGTTCGAAGGATACGACGTGTTGTTGTGGGCGATCGGACGGACCGCCAACGTGGCGCAACTCGACCTTCAAAACGCCGGAGTGGCTCTGGATGAGAACGGTTTCATCATTACGGACGCGTTTCAGAACACGAGAGTTCAGGGTGTCTACGCGATTGGCGACGTGACCGGACGCGCCGCGCTGACGCCGGTGGCAATCGCCGCCGGACGGCGTCTTTCGGATCGACTTTTCAATGGGCAGACGGATCGCCGGCTCGATTACCACAACATTGCCACGGTGGTCTTTACTCATCCCCCGATCGGCACCGTGGGCATGAGCGAACATGAGGCGCGCGTCGCATTCGGCGATGCGGTCAAGGTGTACGTCGCGGATTTCACGCCGATGTACCATGCACTCACGACCCGCAAGACGCATACCGACATGAAATTGGTCTGTGTGGGCAAAGAGGAACGAATCGTCGGCTGCCATGTCATCGGCAGCGGCGCCGACGAGATGATGCAGGGCTTCGCGGTCGCGATCCGCATGGGGGCCACCAAGCGGGACTTCGACGACACCGTGGCGATCCATCCGACGAGTGCGGAAGAACTCGTCACGATGCGCTGACTTACGCGGGCGCCCCGCGGTCAGAAATGCTGGGCAAGGGCTTCCAGCACCGGTTGGGTGTTGGGGCGGATGCCACGCCAGAGAAGAAAAGACTCCGCGGCCTGTTCGACCAACATCCCCCAACCCTTGACGGCACGTGCCGCGTGCTGCTCTTTGGCCCAGCGTGTGAAGGGTGTGTCGACGCGGCCATAGGACATGTCGTAGCACACGGTCGAGTCGCCGACGATGCCCGCGGGAAGCGGCGGCATCTGACCATGCAAGCCTGCGGAGGTCGCGTTGATGATGAGATCGTAGGCGGGTCCGCGCAACTCCGCAAAACCGGAAGCGGCGATCGTGCCCATGTCGGCGAACTCGTTCACCAGACTTTGCGCCTTGTGGGGCGTACGGTTCGCTATTTTGATTTCACGCAGTTCCCGCTCCAACAACGGCCCCAGCACGCCGCGAACAGCGCCGCCGGCACCCAGTATCAACACACGTTTGTCGGCCAGCTCGAACTGAAGATTGCGCTCCAGGTCGGCGGTGAGGCCCGCGCCATCCGTATTGTCGCCGAGCAGCGTCGACTGCTCGAAGAATGCGATCGTATTGACCGCTTGGGCCCGCGCGGCGCGCGGCGTCAGTTCGTTGACCAGGTCAGCCGCCGACTGCTTGTGCGGCAGTGTGACGTTGAGGCCGCGGATGCCGCCGGCGAAGAGCTGGAGGATGTCGCGCCGAAAGTGCTGCGGAGGGATATCGAAGATCCGAAAGCCGAGATCTTGCGCGGTCGATTTGGCGAACAGGCCATGAATGAAGGGCGACCAACTGTGCGCCACCGGATGCCCGACCAGACCATATTGATCGACCGCAGCGGCCTCACTCACTCAGACAGGCTCCTTGGCCAGCCACTCCGCAGCGCGTTTTGCGAAATACGTGAGGATTCCGTCGGCGCCGGCCCGCTTCATGGAAGTCAACGACTCGAGCGCCACCGCCCGCTCATCGATCCAGCCGTTGCCCGCCGCTGCCATGATCATCGAATACTCGCCGCTGACCTGATAAACGAAGGTCGGCACGCCAAATTTGTCCTTCACGCGGCGCACGATGTCGAGGTAGGGCATGCCCGGCTTCACCATCACCATGTCGGCTCCCTCCTCGAGGTCGAGTCCAACTTCCCGCAGTGCCTCGTCGGAGTTGGCCGGGTCCATCTGATAGGTGAACTTGTTGCCGGCGCCGAGCTGGCCTGCGGAACCCACGGCCTCACGGAAGGGTCCATAGAAACTCGATGCATACTTGGCGGCGTAGGCGAGGATACGGGTATGGATGAGGCCGGCGCCTTCGAGCGCGCTACGGATCGCGGCGACGCGGCCATCCATCATATCTGACGGTGCCACCACGTCGGCGCCGGCATCGGCATGAGAGCGGGCTTGACGTACCAGAGTCTCAACGGTCAAGTCGTTCTGTACATAACCCGAAGCGTCGATCAGGCCATCCTGGCCGTGCGTGGTGAAAGGGTCGAGAGCCACATCGGTGATGACACCGAGTCCTGGAAACTCCCGCTTTATGGCACGCACGGCTTGTTGGGCAATCCCTTCGGGATTCCATGACTCGCGCGCGTCGAGGGATTTCTTTTCGGCGGGTGTGACCGGAAAGAGCGCAACCGCCGGTATCCGGAGGCTGACCAGCGTTTCGCACTCGCGCAGGAGCTCATCCACGGAGACGCGTTCGACACCCGGCATGGCGGAGACCGGTTGCCGTTGCCTGCGGCCTTCGACGATGAACATGGGATAAATCAGGGCATCGACCGTCAGCTGGGTCTCGCGCATGAGGCGGCGTGAGAATTCGTCCCGGCGCATGCGCCGCATCCTCTGTTGCGGAAATTTACCTAGGCATTCTCCGGTCATCTGCAGGTGACTCCTGAAATCCATCAACACACAATGTCCGAGGGGCCGGTTTCGGCCCCCGGGGCTTTCTTGCGGCGGCGCATTACCATGCATCGGAACGCGTTACCATCGCGCAAACGATATCTTAAGTCGGGTGCTGATTCATACATGAAGGATCCGATGGCGGGAGTTGCGCAGCGGACGCGTTTCCAGGCGCTTTGCCAGGCGCTGCGGCCGGACCTGGTGAGATTTGCGTTCTGGCTGTCCCGGGACCGCGATTTGGCAGAAGATGTGGTGCAAGAAACCATGCTGCGCGCATGGAAGGCCAGGGATTCGCTGCAGGATGAGGCCTCGGCGAAACCCTGGTTTCTCACCATCATTCGCCGCGAATATGCGCGCAGCTTCGAGCGCAAGCGTTTGCTGACGGTGGACGTTGACGAACTGATCGCGAGTGAGGAGCCGACTCTTGCGGCCGCCGATGATGAGAACCTCCGCGAGCTGCGCGCGGCGATCTTCAAGCTGTCGGCCGAATATCGGGAACCGCTGGTTTTGCAGGTCTTGATGGGCTATTCCACTGCCGAAATTGCCGCGGAACTCGGCCTGTCCAATGCAGCCGTCCTCACCCGCCTGTTCAGGGCACGGCAGCAGTTACGCGTCTCATGCGGCGAGGACACGCGGTTGGACCCGGAAGAATCATGAATTGTGTGCAGTATCGGCGATCGCTGCTGGAGGATCCGCAGCATCGGGACACCGGCAAGCGGCGGCACGTCCAGGGATGCCCGGAATGTGCGCGGTACACCGAGCAAATCCGGGCCTTCGAGAGCCGGCTGCAGCACGCCTTGCGGGTGTCGGTGGATCCGCGGAGCGGGAACCGCGGCGGCCGCCCGACTGCGCGGGTGTGGCCGGTACGCTGGCTGGCAATGGCCGCAAGTGTCGCGGCGGCGGCGGTGATCGTCGGCAGTCTATGGCTCGCGGCGTCGGAGCGCAGTCTCGCCGCCGCCGTGGTCGGGCATATGCCTGAGGAACCGCAAGCCTGGTCGAAGACGGGTCGGCCGGTGGCCGCCCTGAAGCTCGAGGCGGTGTTGCGCGATGCGCATTTGCGTTTGAAAGCTGATGCGGGGCTCGTGACCTACGCGAGCAGCTGCTCGTTTCGCGGCCATCAGGTACCGCATCTGGTGGTTCAGACCCGGGTGGGACCGGTCACGGTGATGATGCTCACGCATGAGACCGCTCTCACGGCGATGCATTTTGACGAGAGCGGCTACCAAGGGATGATCATTCCCATGCCTCATCACGGCAGCATGGCGGTGCTGGAACGAGGCGCCGCCATCGACATGCACACCGTCGAGTCGGTGGCATTGCAGGTCGAAAATGCGCTCGATTGGACCGCCTGACCGAAGCCGGCGAAAGAGCTACCGTCGGCCGACGGGCGCGCCGTCGCTCACACGCCGATCTTGCCCAGGATGTCCACCAGTCGACGCGAGCTCAGCGCCAGGGTGGGATGCTGCACCTCGAAGTCGACCGCCATTCTCTCCAATCGGTCAGGCAGGGTGGCCGGCGGCGTCGGCAGCTGCTCGTTCGCCAGCAAACGCTTGATATCCGACTCGATTTCCTCGAGCAGTTCTGCGGAGCGAGGATCAACCCGCCGGGCGAGGCCGAGCTCTTGGTGCAACTTGGTGAGCTGCTCGCGCAGCAGGTCGGTATCCATGAAGACTCCTTGGGAGGGGGGAGGATGGAAAGGCGCCTCGATGAGACTATTGTGCCATTCGCTCGGGGGTCAGTCGTGCCACTTCCACGTATCCCGCTCCGGCGACGGCGACTGCTGCGTGGATGGCCGTGTACGCACTCTGCAGGAACTCATCGGCGCCGTACGGGGGGTTCACGATCATGAGTCCGCTGCCGGCGAGACCCACTCCGGCATCGTCCGGATGAATCGCGAGATCCGCATAGAGGATTTTCGGGATGCGCAGCGTTTCGAAGCGAGCATGTACGAGGCCGCGCTGCGTGGCGCTGCGGATGGGATACCACAGCAAATAGGTTCCGCTCGGCCAGCGTCGGTGGGCATCGGCAAAGGCCTGCAGCATCGTGCGCAACTCATCGACGCTTTCATAGGGCGGATCGATGAGGACGAGCCCGCGGCGCTCGGCGGGCGGGAGAAACGCCTTGAGTGCGGCGTAGCCGTCGCCGATCTCCATTCTGATCCGGCCGAGCGACTCGATCTCGCGCTCGGCGGCGCGTGCCTCCGCAGGCAGCAATTCCACATAAAGCGATCGATCCTGAGGGCGTAGAGCGGCGCCGATGAGCGCCGGCGAGCCGGGATAGCGGGCCAACCGCTTGCCGCGCCGGGCGTGAATGGCGGCGAAATAGCTGCTCAAGGGCTTGGCGTCGATGCCCTGTTCGATCAGTCGCTGGACGCCACGCTCCGCCTCCTGGGATTTCTGCGCTGCCGCTGCCTGAAGATCATAAAAGCCGCGGCCAGCGTGAGTATCCAAGGCGAAAAAAGCGGTTTCTTTGCGCTTCAGTGCGTCCAAGCAGTAGACCAGCGCGACATGCTTGGCGATGTCGGCGAAGTTGCCGGCGTGAAAGATATGACGGTAGTTCAGGCCAGTTCCGACAGGAAATCCCGAGGCCGCAGGAAATCCTCGTAGAGCCGCGCCTCCGGCGAGCCTGGCGGCGGTTGGTAGTCATAGCTCCAACGCACCAAGGGAGGCAGCGACATGAGAATGGATTCGGTCCGGCCGCGCGACTGCAGGCCGAACAAAGTACCGCGATCGTAAACAAGGTTGAACTCCACGTAACGGCCGCGACGGTGCAGCTGGAATTCGCGTTCCCGGTCAGACCAGGGGAGGCTCATCCGCCGCTCGACAACCGGCATGTAGGCGGCCAGGAAGTGGTCGCCGACACTGCGCAGGAACTCGAATGAGCGCGCGAACCCCAGTTCATTGAAGTCATCGAAAAATAGCCCACCGACACCGCGTGTCTCGTTGCGATGGGGTAGAAAAAAATATCGATCGCACCAACCTTTGTACCTGGCGTACAGATCGGGACCGAAGGGAGCGCAGGCGGCCAGAGCGGTGCGGTGCCAATGCACCACATCCTCGTCAAAAGGGTAGTAGGGCGTGAGATCGAAGCCCCCGCCGAACCACCACACCGGCGGCAAACCCGCGGGAGTTGCGATCAAGAATCTGACATTGCAATGCGTGGTCGGCGCGTAAGGATTGCGGGGATGAAAAACCAGCGAAATGCCCATGGCCTCGAAGGCTGCCCCGGCAATCTCAGGCCGCGCAGTGGAGGCCGCCTTCGGCATCTGTTCGCCGAACACATGCGAGAAAGACACCCCCGCACGTTCGAAAACAGAGCCCTCGGTGAGCACCCGGCTTTCGCCCCCACCCCCTTCCGGTCGCTGCCATGCGTCACGCTTGAATTTTTCGGCGTCGAGATGCTCGACGGCAGCGGTGATTCGATCATGCAAATCGTGCAGGTAGGCTTTCACCCGCAGCACGTCATCGCGGGTGACCGTGGCTTTGAGGTGAGAATCTTCCATCAGCGCCTCACACCTGCTTGGTGGATGTCGTCTTCTTCGCTCCGGTTTTCGCCGCAGCCTTGGGCGTGGGGCCGCCCGAGGCTTTGGGGCCGGCCTTTGTCTTCGGCTTGGCCGGAGGCTTGGTCGGCAAGGAGGCGGGCGCCCGCTTTTTTGCCGGGGCCTTCGATACGCGGGCCGCAAGTTTCACCGACGGCTCCTTCGTTGCTTCCGCCGGCGGGGTGACGGCCTTCGATTTGCCCTTCACGTTCTTGCGACCCCACTTGCCGAAGGTGCGCGCCGGCGCGGCGGCCAGCATTGCCTGACATTCCGAGAGCGAAAGGCTCTTTGGGTCGCGATCCTTCGGAATTTTGGCGTTGCGTTGTTTATCGGTGATGTAGGGACCGAATCGTCCGTTCAGCACCTGAATACCGGCGTCGGGGAAATCCGTGATGAGGCGGTTGGCGTCGGCGATTTCCTTCTCTCGAATGACCTCGAGGGCCCGCTCGGGTGTGATTTCATACGGATCATCGACCTTCAAAGACACGTACTTCGCGCCGTATTTCACATACGGTCCGAAGCGCCCGACGTTGGTGGTTATGTCCTCGCCGGCCGCTGTAACTCCCAGCTTGCGAGGGAGAACGAAGAGCGCCAGCGCCTCATCCCTCGTGATGTTGTCCATTTTCTGACCGGGCCGGAGGCCCGCGAAGCGGGGTTTGTCCGCGTCGTCCTTGGTCCCGATCTGTACGAAGGGTCCGAATCGACCCATTCGCACGCTCATGGGTTTGCCGCTCGCCGGATCGATTCCGAGATCACGCGCCTGGGCGACCTCCTCGCGGCTCACCGAGGTCTCCGTATGATTGACCAGATCGATGAACGGCTTCCAGAAGCGGTCGAGCAGCGGCACCCACTCCTGGTCGCCGGCGGCGACGGCGTCCAGCGAATCCTCCATTTTTGCGGTGAAATCGTAGTCGACGTAGGTGGTGAAATACTGGGTGAGGAAGCGGCTGACGATTTTCCCGATGTCGGTCGCCGTGAAACGCCTGCTCTCGATGTCCACATACTGGCGATCGCGCAGCGTTCCGATGATGGATGCATAAGTCGAGGGACGGCCGATGCCGTATTCCTCGAGCGCTTTGACCAACGAGGCCTCTGAGAAGCGCGGCGGCGGCTCGGTAAAATGCTGGCTGGGAACCACACCGGCGAGTTTGACGATGTCGCCGGCTTGCATCGGCGGCAGCACGTGGTCGGAATCGTCCTGGACGACGTCGTCCATTCCCTCCTGATAAACCGAAATGTACCCCGGCTTCACCAGAGTCGAGCCGTTGGCGCGCAACACCGTGCGCGAGTTGCCCGCGGGTGTGTTGCCCGTGAGGCCCGCGAGCAATTCGACGGCGACGGTGTCGAAGATGGCCGGCGCCATTTGGCAGGCCACGGTGCGCTTCCAGATCAGCGCATAGAGCCGGAATTGGTCTGGCTCGAGAAATTTTTCGATATCGTTGGGCAGGATGCTGGCGGCGGTCGGGCGGATCGCCTCGTGCGCCTCCTGCGCATTCTTCGACTTCGTCTTGTAGACGCGCGGCTCCTCGGCCAGCCCGTCCTTGCCATACAGCTGCACGATGACATCGCGGATCTGGCCGATCGCTTCCTGGGCCAGGTTGAGCGAATCTGTGCGCATGTAGCTGATGAGACCGACCGCGCCCTCGCCGATATCCACGCCCTCGTAGAGCTGCTGTGCGACCCGCATGGTCTTCTGCGCACCAAAGCCGAGCTTACGGGCCGCTTCTTGCTGCAGTGTGGAGGTCGTGAAAGGCGGCGCCGGGTTACGACGCCGTTGTTTGCGGTCGACGCCCAATACGGTGAGGTTGCCGTTGGCCGACGCTATCAGGCTCTGCTCGACCTCGCGTGCCTGGGCCTCACTCGTGAAGCTGAACTGTTCGACCTTGGCGCCCGCGTATTCCACCAACTTGCCGGGGAAGCGCTGCTCCGCGTACTCCAGCTCGGCATCGATGGTCCAATATTCGCGTGCGATGAAGGCGGCAATCTCGTCCTCGCGCTCGCAAATCATGCGCAGCGCCGGACTCTGCACGCGGCCCGCCGAAAGCCCCGGGCGAACCTTCTTCCAAAGGAGCGGCGACAGGTTGAATCCCACCAGGAAGTCGAGCGCCCGGCGCGCTTGTTGGGCATTCACGAGATCGACCGACAGTTCGCGAGGATGAGCCATCGCCTCACGCACCGAGTTCTTGGTTATTTCGTAGAACACGACTCGCTGCACCGACTTACCGTCGAGTTCTCCCGCCGCCTTGAGCAACTCGTATAAATGCCACGATATGGCCTCTCCCTCGCGGTCCGGGTCGGTCGCGAGGTAAAGCGCCTTGGCCTTTTTCAGAGCACGAGAAATCGCATCGACATGCTTTTGGTTGCGCTCGACCACCTGGTACTTCATGGCGAAGTGATGATCCGGATCGACCGCACCCTCTTTTGGGACGAGGTCACGCACATGACCATACGAGGCGAGCACCTCGAAATCCTTGCCCAGGTATTTCTTGATGGTCTTCGCCTTGGCAGGCGATTCCACGATAACTAAATTGGTGCTCAAAATAATGTACTAGGGTCGGCTAGTGCAGCGCGTCAGAGCGCTCTTCGAAGACCAGGTCTTCCATTTGCGCGTAGGCCGATTCCTGCCCGGGCTGGCTGAAGAGCACCATCAGCACAACCCATTTCACCTGGTCGATGTCGATTTCGTCGGCCTCCAGTGCCATCAACCGGTCGATCACCAGTTCTCGTTGGGTTGCCGAGAGTATTCGAACATTTTCCAGATACATCAAATAGCCGCGTGCGTCGGTATCGAGCCGCAGCAATTCCTGGCCGCTGAAGATGCGCACGGCCCGCGCCGTCGCCTCAGCGACCTTGCCGAGCTGTTCACCGGAGAGGCCGTCCAACCACTCCAACGCCCTGTCGATGTCGGGCTCGGCAAAGCCAGCCTTGTCCAACTCGAGTTTGAGCGTTCCACGGTCGGGTCGCGGTTCATCGTCCGCGCTCATGTAATTCTCGAAAAGATAGATGAGCAGATCGAGAACGTTATCTTTCAACTCCGGCTCTCCTGTTGGCGACTCGGGAGTAGCGGCCCCCCGGGGCGGCCTGAACGTGGCCTTCGAGCTCGAGGATCAGAATCATCGAGGACACGGCTTCTGGTTTGAATCCGCTTCGGACGACCAAGGTATCGAGGTCCACTGGATCAAAGCCGAGCGCATCTAACAAGATTTTCCGATCCTTGTCCATGCCTACCGCCTCGTGCGAGTCCGCCCCGTGCCGGGTCGGCGACGCCAAGTGCTTGGCAAAAAAGGCGGAAAAGTTCAACTCACTCAATATGTCATCGATCGTTTCGACGAGCTTGGCGCCCGCCTTGATGAGTTCATGGCACCCGCGCGACAGTGGATTGTGGATGGAGCCCGGGATGGCAAAGACCTCCCGGCCATAGTCCCCCGCCAGTCGCGCCGTGATGAGTGAACCGCTGCGGCGTGCCGCCTCCACGACCAGGGTACCCAGCGCGATACCGGCGATGATGCGGTTTCGCCGGGGAAAGTTGCTGCGCCGCGGCGGCGTGCCCAGCGGGAATTCACTGATGAGGGCGCCGCGTCCTGCTATCTCGTTGAACAGCAGCCGGTTGCCGGGTGGGTACACCCCATCGATTCCGGTCCCGAGCACGCCAATGGTGAGACCCTGGGCTCGCATTCCCCCCCGGTGCGCGGCGCTGTCGATACCCTCGGCAGCGCCGCTGGTGATGGTGAGACCCCGTTCGCCGAGGCCTTCGGCAAAGGCCTCGGCGTCTTCGAGGCCTTGGGGCGAAGGATTGCGGCTACCCACGATGGCAAGTTGGGGTTCTCGAAGCGCCCGAACATCGCCGCAAACGTACAACGCCAACGGACAGTCCGGCAGTTCGCGTAACTGCGCCGGAAACTCGGGGTGCGTGCAGGGCAGCAAATGATGCCGCGCAGCATTGAGCCAATCCCGCTCGATGGAACGCGGTCGGGCTGCGGCGCTCGACAGGAACGTTGCGCTCGCCGGCGCCAGTTCCGAAAGTCCTTGGCGCTCACCGGCCGCGAGCACCGCTGCCGCACTGCCGAAGTGAGCCAACATCGCTGACACCCGGGCAACATTGAGCCCGGGAGTACGGGCGAGCACCGCCCACGCCAACAAGTCGCCAAGGTCCGCCATTGGCGACAGTATGGAGGGCGCGCAACGGCTTGGCCTCTAACGAAACTGGCGCAAACGGACAGAATGCCGGCGCCTCAGTCACACGGCGATTTGCCCGCGGCTCGACATAGAAAGTGCTGTTTCACATAGGTGCCATAGCCTGCGGTCGGGTCGCCCGCGGCATCGGTAATCAACACATTCGCGCCAAAACCGCTCCAAGTGTCCCAGGTCCAGGCCAGGTAGCTGATACCGTTCGAATCGGCAAACGGCAGCAGCACGGACGCCCAGGGCGCAGTCGAACCGCCGATGGTGTCGCCGAATTCCGTGGCGATGACCGGGTAGCCGGCGGCCAAGATGGACTGCACGGCGGTCATTTCCAAGCTCGAACATGCCGGTAGGCCCACGGTGACAATGCCGTCAGGCTCACACAATACCTGGGCCGGGTAGCCGTAACTGGATCCCGGATACGGGTGCCACACGGCGCCCAACTGGCCCGCCGGATCGGTGGGCTTGTACTTGAGCCAGCCGTCCATTTGCTGTGCCCATGACAGCGTCGAGGTGAGCACCACGTTCGTCGCGCCGGTGGCGCGGACCGCGTCGAGCAACTGCTGCATGCCGACGGTCGACCAAGAAAGGTTCATCGAACCTGCGCCACCGCCGTATGAAAACTTCGTTACACTGCCGCCCGCGAGAAGATCCGGCCAGGGGGAATCGCCCACGAGCGCCGTGTTACCGAGATAGGGCTCGTTGAACAACTCGCAAATGACCGCTGGATTCGCTTTGAATTGGCTTGCGAGGGATGCCCAGAATGTCGTGGCGTGATCACTGTCCGCCATGGCGTTCTGCGCAGTGGGACATGCGGGGGTGCCGTTGTCGTCCGGCGCCGCCCAATGTAGGTCGAGGATGACGTACAAACCGGCGGCGCTCGCGTCCGCGACGCTTTTTGCGACCGTCGCCCGGTAATTGCCGCCCGGGTCAGCGTGGATGGTGGCTCCCGCATGGCCGGCAAATCCGCCGACGTCGATGCACGATAATCCGAGCCAGGAAGCCTCGTTGAGCGGCAAACGTACGGCATTGGCTCCCCACGCCTTGATCGTCGTCCAGTTCGGCGTGGCATCGCCGGTTTGGCTGCCCCAGGGGTTGGCCGGGTCCCAACCGCCAACCGCGACGAATTCCAGCCCGCTCACATTCACACCGCGGAGCTGGACCCGGTTGCCGAACTGGTCGACCAGATGATTGCCGGAGACCTTGATCGCAAGCGGAGGAGTACTCGCCGACGAGGTGCCGCCCGGCGTAATGGTGACGGTGGACGAGCTCAAGGCACCGAGTACGGCGCCGCCGCCGGGGGCGGAGAGGATCACTTCAAAGCTGGCGCTCGCAGCCATCGGCGAGGCATCGAGAATGGACACCGTAATCGCTTTCGGACTCGAATCGTTCGCCGCCCAGTTCACCGTTCCGCTGGTGCTGACGTAGTTGGTGCCGGCCACGGCCGATTTGCCGACCGTGGCATAAGACAAGCTGGCAGGGACATTGGCGCCGCCGCTGCGAATCGCCGTCAGCGTCACCGAACCCATGTTATCGGCCACCGTATAACTGCCGGCGGACAGCTGCAGCGTTCCGGCCGAGGCATCGCCGGTGATGCTCACCGTGGCGCTGCTTGGCGCAACCGTCACGCTGTTCGAACCAGGGTTCGATAGCACCACGCTGAAGGTGCGGCTGCCGGAAAAAGGGGTACTGGTGAGCCGCACCGTGAAGCTTTTCGGGCTCGAGTCGTTCGTGGCCCATGTCAGCGTGCCGCCGGCTGCGGTATAGACCGTGCCGGCGACAGCGGTGCCGTCTTCGGTCGCGTAGTTCACTTGCGCAGACGAGCTTGCCGCGCCGGCACGATTCACGGCGACGGTGATCGAGCCCGCGCTTTGATTGACGGCATAATTCGCCGCCGAGAAGGCCAGATTGCTGTTCGGCACCGGTGGGGTTGGCGATGCCGGGGTGGTCGGGGTCGGCGATGTTGAGGTGACCGGCGGGGTTGGGATGGCCGGCGATGTCGAGGTGGTCGGCTGGGTCGCGCTGGTCGGCGATGTTGAGGTGACCGGCGGAGTCGCGGGCGGCACTGTCGGCGTGGTCGTGGCTGGCGCGGTCGGCGAGGAGCCGGTCGATTGGCCAGGTGCCTTGTTGGCGGATGACCCGGTTGATTCGGTCGTCGTGGCGCCGTCGCCGCCGCCGCAGGCCGTCAAGACGATTGCACACGCAGCGGCGACGATCATCAGAACGGGTCGTGGATAAGATGACATGAATTCTGGCCGATTGTTTTGCGCCTTCCTAAGGCTTCGGCTCAGTTCACCGGCATAGGCCGCGGCGCGCAACTGTCTCTGAATTGGGACGTCGGCAGGTGACGACGCCGACGGCCGGCTACAAGGTATGAAAATCCGCGCTCTCGGCGCGCAGCTCCCGCAGAAACGCCGCCAATTCCGCTTTGCGCCGCCCGACCAGCGCTCGACCGGCGGGGGAAACGACTCGTGCCGGCACCTTGAGCAGATTATCCTCAAGCATCTTGGTCGCCTTTCGAGTGTCGGGGTCGCCGCCATTCGGATCAACGAGCGCGACGATACGCTCCACGCCAATCGCGCCCAGCCAATCGAGCGCATCGGCATCGTGCAGATAGACGGCCTCGGGAGCGACCGGATCACGGTAGTACATGTGCGTGCGTATGGCAGCACGCACGGCGTCCAATTTGTCCTTCGGAAATCCGCTGCCCTCGAGAACTTTCCCGACCACGTCCGCCCCAACATCGGAATGATCCGGTGGCTCATCACCTCCCCAGGGCGGAAATGCGGCGATGTCATGCAGGTAGGATGCGGCGAACAGAATGTCGTCATCGAGTACGACGTGGTCGGATGCCGCCAATGAGCGAGCGAGCGCATAGTCGCGCTGCGAATGCGAGTAGCCCCACGCGGGATTCTTGAAGCGCTCCTTGGCCAATTGTCGGACGGTCGTTCGCCAGTCCGCGCTCGGCGTTGCTGATGCGGCTTCCGCGATGGTGACGGTGACGATCGTGGCGGCGCAAGCGGCGGCAAAGCAAGAGCCGACCCAGACAATCATCAAACTGCGCGCAGGCATTCTTGCGAGCAACCGCCTTACGGGTTAACCACCCGATCGGATACGCGAATGATGTTTTTCGCCTCCATGATGAGGCCATAACTCAGTCGATCGAAGGTCTTGAACACCATGAAGGTACCCGTCCGTTCGTCCGGCAATCGCACGTGAGGTGCAAACAGGCGCGACATTCCGCCGAGATAGCCATGGTTCACGGTGTCTCGCTGTACGCCGCCCACCTCGAGCACGGCGAGCACGTTGCCCGGAGCGAGCCCATCCCGGCTGCCCCGGTTGATGACGACGACCTGGTATTGGCCGATGACCGAAACGCCGTCTGACACGGCCATGATACGGCCATCGACTTTTACCTTGGGCGGGCTCGGAATGAAGTCGAGCGACACATCGACTCCGCTCAAGAACAACTTGTCGCCCAGTTCCGTTTCACGGGCCGAATCGGTCATGATCAACGTCGTGGGATCGCCCAAGCGGGTCACGCGCGCCGAGGCAGTGAAGATCCCATCGTAGCCCAAGATCTCGTGACTATCCGGATCACGCAGCGCATCCCCGATCCGGATCACGCTGTAGTGCGCCCCCACTTCGGCGGGCTTGGCAAAGTCGCGCGCATAAATGGTATCGCCCGCCCCAAGCGCCACATGGTCATCCCGGGTGGCGAACACATAGGGGGCGCCCTTGATCTGATCCTTGGACAGCACGGTCGGTTTGGACATGAACGCTGCCACCGACTCATAGGGAATGGTGGTTACCGCGGCCTCGAGCGGCTGGCTGCGAATACGCGGCAATACGCGGGCCGAGTTGCCGCGCTCCACCGTGCCGGGCTGCAGAGTCAGACGGGGTTTGCCGTCGATATAAACCAACCGCAAAGTGTCGCCCGGATAAATCAAGTGCGGGTTTTGGATCTGCTGATTGGCCTGCCAGATTTCGGGCCAGTACCAGGGGTCGCGTAGAAAGACCTTGGCGATGCCCCAGAGCGTGTCGCCGCGTTTTACCACATAGCTCTCGGGGGCATTGGGGTTCAAAACGGGGCTCTCGGCGGCTGGGGCAACGACCGCACCGGCCGGTGCGGTCGCTTCCGTTGGACCCCCGTCGACCGCGGCTTCCATCGCGGTGCGGTCATCCCCGACCGGAACGCCCTGCACGCTGTTATCGGCCGTCGCCACGGGCATCGGCGCCGCGGTGGGCCGATCCGAGCGGCAACCGGCCAGCAGCGCGACCGTTAAGGTCAGGGTAACTATGTGATTGCCTTGCATTCGTTCTCGCTCCCGTGAGTCGCCTGTCTTATGGTGCCGGGCCGGCTGGTATACTGCCCGCCTGCCGCCAAAGACTGGGACGTATCGCCCGTTTTTGCCCGGAGCAGGAGCGCTGTACGCTTCCGCAAGTGGGCATTAAGTTAAGCAGCGGCGGAACTTTAGCAACTATCCTCGGCCAAAAACACGACAGCGCTCTCATAACTCCCATGACAAAGCTCGCAATTCTGGAGTATCCCGATCCTCGGCTGAGAACGACCGCCGCGGCCGTTGACGTGGTCGACGACAACGTGCGCTCGCTCGCCGCCGATTTGTTGGAGACCATGTACGCGGCCAAAGGAATCGGGCTGGCTGCAACCCAGGTGGACGTGCACCGACGTGTACTGGTTCTCGATGTGAGCGAAGAACGCAATGAACCCCTGGTGCTCATCAACCCGGAGATCGTGAGCGCGACCGGCCGGGGTCCGGGCGAGGAGGGATGTCTGTCGGTGCCGGATATCTATGAGAAGGTGCAGCGTGCCACACACATTCGGGTGCGGTCTTTGGGCCGCGATGGTGTGCCCTTCGAATTGGAGGCGGAGGGGTTGCTGGCGGTGTGCATTCAGCATGAGATGGACCATCTCGACGGCAAGCTGTTCGTCGATTACCTCTCTGAGCTCAAGCGGCAGCTGATCAGGCGGCGTCTCGAGAAAGAGCGTAAGCAACGTGCGTCCGGCACCGACGTCCGGCCGGTGTCGTCGGGTACAGGTAGATCCCGCACTTCCACACCGGCGCTCTAGGCCCTTTGAGACTTTGAACGCCGCAGATGTCCCGTTGAGGCTGGGATTCGCCGGCACGCCGCGCTTCGCCCTGCCGGCGTTGACTGCGCTGTTGGAGTCGCGGCATCGCGTCGTCGCCGTGTTCACCCAGCCCGATCGCCCGGCGGGCCGAGGCCGGCATCTCAAGGTGAGTCCGGTCAAGGACCTCGCCCAGCAACAGGGTCTTGCCGTCTATCAACCCTTGAGCTTGAAAACCGCGGATGCGGTCGTCCTCGTCCGTGGCCTCGAACTGGATGCTCTCATCGTGGTGGCGTACGGACTGATCCTGCCCGAGGCGGTGCTGGCTCTGCCGCGAATGGGTTGCTTCAATATCCATGCTTCGCTGCTGCCGCGTTGGCGCGGGGCGGCGCCGATTCAACGGGCGATGCTGGCCGGCGATGCGCTGACCGGCATCAGCATCATGCGGATGGAAGCCGGGCTCGACACCGGACCGGTTTTATCGACGGCGGAAGAGCCGATCTTGGATCGGGACACGGGTGCAACGCTCCACGATCGGCTGGCCACCATCGGAGCGCGTCTCATGCTCGAAACACTCGACGCGCTGGCCGCGGGGACGGCGCGGGCAGTGCCGCAGCCCCGAACCGGCATCACCTATGCCGAAAAGATCGGCAAAGCGGAAGCCCGCATCGAGTGGAACGATGCGGCAAAGGACATTTGCCGCAAGGTGCGTGCCTTCAACCCCTCGCCGATAGCGGCCACGGCGCTTGCCGGCGTGGGCTTGCGCATCTGGGATGCCGAAGTCGCTCCGGCAAACGATGACGGCTCCGCAATCGCGGCTGCACCGCCGCCCGGCGCTGGACCGCCGCCCGGCTCAGTGCGCCACGCCTCCGATGCAGGGATCGATGTCGCCTGCGGCGTGGGCACGCTGCGCATTCTACGGCTGCAGCTCGCGGGTCGACGGCCGCTGACGGCGGCTGAGTTCATCAGGTCATCCAAGCTCACCGGAGCAAGATTCGAAAGCTCATGAGGAGCGCCGCCGCCAGCGCACGTTCACTGGCCGCCCATGCGGTGGCCAGAGTGCTGCGCGAGGGCGTGACCCTCGATGTGGCCCTGCACCACGCACTCGCCGCCGCCGCACCCGACCTCGCACCATCGGTCCGTTCGTTGAGTTACGGAGCCGTGCGCGGCTATTTCCGTCATGAGGCGATCCTCGGCCGGCTATTGTCCCAGCCCGTACGCTCGCTCGAACCCTACGTGAGGGCGCTGCTGTCGGTGGCGCTTTACGAACTGGAGGACGCCCGTACTCCGCAATATGCGGTGGTCGATGCTGCCGTGACCACAGCCAAGGCCACCGATGCGCTGCGCGCGAGCGGGCTCATCAATGCCGTATTGCGGCGCTACCTGCGGGAGCGCGAGACGTTGGACGCGGAAATCGCCAGGAATCCGGTCACACGCCATGCAGCTCCCATTTGGCTTGGCGACCGCTATCGGGCCGATTGGCCCGTTCGCTGGACGCAATTATTGGCGGCCGGTGACACCCAGGCACCGATGTGGCTGCGTATCAACCGGCGCAAGGCGACCACCGAATCGTACCTCGAGACACTGCGCCTGGCCGGTCTGAGCGCGCGGGTGGATGCAAGGGTGCCGCTGGCGGTCGCACTCGATGTTCCCTGTGACGTGCACGATTTGCCCGGCTTCGCGGACGGCGTGGTCTCGGTTCAAGATTTGGGCGCACAGTGTGTGGCGTTTCCGCTCGCCTTGCTCCCGGGCATGCGGGTATTGGATGCCTGCGCCGCACCCGGCGGAAAAACCGCCTTGATCGCGGAACACCAACCCGACCTCGAGAGTCTCCTCGCGCTCGATGTCGATCCGCAACGCGCCTTGCGCATCACGGAAAACTTGCAACGAGGGCAGCTCGCGGCCCGGGTGGCCATCGGCGACGCGAGCGCTCCGGATGGCTGGTGGGACGGCGTGGCATTCGATCGAATTTTGCTCGATGCACCCTGTTCGGCGCTCGGCGTGATCCGCCGCCATCCGGACATCAGGCTGCGCAAGTCCCCCGCCGAGATCGACAAGCTGCCGTTGCTGCAAGCTCGCTTGCTCACCGCCTTGTGGCGCACGCTGAAAGTAGGCGGCAGGCTGGTCTACGCCACCTGCACGGTCACGCGCAGCGAAAACCGGGATGTCATTGCCGCCTTCCTCGAAGGAACACCCGATGCGCGGATCGTTCCCGCGGTCACTTGGCTTGACTGGCCGGGTATTGGCGAGGATGACGGCTTTGGTCGCCAGATACTACCCGGGGAGGCGGGAGCTGACGGCTTCTATTATGCTGCCTTGAGCAAGCAATGAACGCGATCATGCAATGACTGTCAGGCCCTCGGAAGCCGCCCGCTGCTCGAGCAAGGTGGGCGCTGGGGTACTCCTTGCGCTCGTGGCGACCGCCGGTTTGTTTGGGCCGTTCGCGGCCTCCGCCGATGGCCTCGAAGGTCGCTTCGAAATCCGCTCAGCGGACTTGGAACTCAAGGACGGCGTCTACCACTTGAACGCGCGGCTCGATTTGCCGGTTGGCGAGGCGGTGCGGTCCGGCCTTGCGGACGGTGTACCGCTCACGCTGGAGCTGGATCTCGACATCGAGCGGGTCCGGCAGCTGTTGCCCAATTCGCGGGTCGCGGAACTCTCCCAACATTACCACCTTCAATACAACGCGGTCAGCGCGCGCTACATCCTGCGCAATGACAACAGCGGCCAACAGGAATCCTTGGGTTCCGTCGATGCGGCGCTTGAACAGTTGTCGGAGATTCACGGATTGCCGGTGCTCGACAAATCGCTCATTACGCCGGAACGCCGGTATGAAGCCAGCGTGCGGGCCAAGATCGACTATGGGACGGTACCCTTGTCGCTGCGTATTCTCATGTTCTGGGTCAATGAATGGCATCGCGAGAGCGATTGGTACACATGGACCTTCCAGCCCTGACCCGCAAGTACGGCTCGACCGTGCTGGGCACCCTGGGCGGTGCCTTGTGGCTGATCGCCTTGTATCTCCTGACCTATGCCACGCAGAACTCGGCCGAGTTCGATCGCTGGTTACCGTGGATATTGCTGGTCAACATCGTCGGGCTTCTGACGCTGCTCGTGCTGCTCGCGACCAAACTCACGCGCCTGATACGGGACTACCGTCGACACGTGCCGGGATCACGGCTCAAGGGCAGAACGGTGGCGATCTTCAGCGCATTGGCGGTGGCACCGATTCTGATCGTCTATTACTTTTCCCTGCAGTTTTTGAATCGCGGCATCGATAGCTGGTTCGAGATCGAGGTCAGCCAGGGACTCAAGGACACGCGCGAGCTGTCGCATGCGGCGCTCGAGGTGCGGGTGCGGGAGTTTCTGCAGCACACCGAGGTGGTCGCCCATGAGCTGTCGCCGCTCTCCGATTTCGAATTGGTGAGCTCGCTCGACCGGGAACGCCGGGAGAGCACCGCGCTCGAGTTCACGGTCATCGGCGCCCAATCGCGCATCATCGCGACCAGCTCCGATCTGCCGATGAACATGCTGCCGGCGCCGGCGACGGATGAAATGATGCTGCAGGTCCGGCGCGATCGGCCCTATGTCAGCCTCGACACCGATTCCGTGGGAGGATACGTGATTCGCGCCGCTGCGCCATTGGAGGGCAGCCCCGGCAGCAGCGGCACGCGCGTGTTGATCGCGCTGTACCCGGTGCCGCAGCAGCTTTCCCAGCTCGCCGACACGGTGCAGCGGTCCTACACGAACTACGCGGCTCTGGTGCAGCAGCGCCAACCGCTGAAATCCTCCTTCGTTCTGATCCTGTCCTTTGTCGTGTTGATGTCGCTGATCGCCGCCGTGTACGGCGCGTTGTTCGCTTCGCAGCGCTTGGTGCAGCCGGTGCAAGATTTGATCGCCGGCACCCGCGCCGTGGCCAAGGGCGACTACGATACGAAGTTGCCGCTGCCGTCGCGGGACGAACTGGGGTTTCTGGTGACCTCGTTCAACGACATGACCCGGCGGCTTGCCCGGGCCCGCGAGGAGACGCGCCACAGCCAGCAAGCGGTCGAAGCGGAGCGTGCAGGCCTCGCGGTAATCTTGGCCCGGTTGTCCACCGGCGTGGTTTCCCTCGAAGCGGATCTGACGATACGTACGGCAAACCAGGCGGCGAGCGCCATCCTGGGCGTTGATCTCGAGGCGGCCGTCGGCTCGCGCTTCGATGCGGGCATCAGCGATGGCCCCCTGTTCGTTCAATTCATTGCCCACATCAAGGAGCGCCTCGGTGCGGATGCCGATTGGCGCGAACAAATCGACCTCATATCGGACACTGGGAAGCGGGTGCTCATGTGTGCCAGCACGGCCCTGCCGAACGACATGGGGGGTGCCCCCGGCGTGGTGCTGGTTTTCGATGACATCACCACCCTTTTGCAGGCGCAGCGGGATGCCGCCTGGGGCGAAGTGGCGCGCCGGCTGGCGCACGAGATCAAGAATCCGCTGACCCCGATACAGCTGTCCGCGGAGCGAATTCAGCGCAAGTTCGCGGGCGGTATGAGTGCTGAGGACGCGCAGGTGCTCGAGCGGGCAACCCACACCATCGTCGCCCAGGTGGAGGCCATGAAGCAGATGGTGAACGCGTTCAGCGAATATGCCCGTGCTCCGGACATGCATTTTTCGAAGTTCGATTTGAACCAGCTCATCACCGAAGTGGTGGATCTTTACCGGGTGCAGGCCAGCTCCGCGGAACTCAAACTGCTGCTGGATGCAAACTTGCCGCTGATCTCGGCGGATCGCATCCGGCTGCGGCAGATACTCAACAATTTGCTGACCAACTCATTCGAGGCCCTCGAAGGACGAGCGCAGGCTTGTGTCGACATCGAAACTCAGGTGGCCGAAGATGGTCTGAGACCGGTGGTGGCCGTCGTCGTCACCGACAATGGTCCCGGGTTCCCCCGGGAGTTGATTGGTACCGTCTTCGATCCTTATGTCACCAGCAAGCCGAAGGGCACGGGTTTGGGGCTCGCGATCGTCAAGAAGATCGTCGAAGAGCACGGCGGCCGCATTGAGGCGGATAATCTGCGAAGCGGGGGCGCCCGCGTGCGGATCTTGCTGCCGCTCGGAGAAACCGCGCGGTTCGCAAATGGCCGCGAACCGCGCAAGGGCGAATTTAGGAGAGAACGTGCATGACGGCTTCAAGAATACTGGTCGTTGACGACGAAGCGGACATCCGCGGACTATTGAAGGAGATCCTGTCGGAGGAGGGGTACGACGTGGAAGTGGCGGCCGATGCGGGCCAGGCTCGCTCCTCGAGGGCCGCCCAAGGCCCCGATCTCGTGCTGCTCGACATCTGGATGCCCGACACGGATGGCATTACGCTGCTGCGCGAGTGGTCGGTGACCGACGGCTACGACTGTCCTGTGGTCATGATGTCGGGGCACGGAACCGTCGAGACGGCCGTCGAGGCCACGCGCCTCGGCGCATTCGACTTCGTCGAGAAGCCATTGTCCCTCACCAAATTGCTGCGCACCGTGGAACGCGCACTCGACGCCGGCCGGCGCAAGCGCCTGTCGGAGCGCTCGCAGGGGTCGGGGATCGCCGTGCCCATCGGCAAGAGCAAGGTCAGCCAGGCTTTGCGGGAGCAAATACAGAGCGCCGCCTCCAGTTCTTCGGCGGTATTGCTGGTCGGGGAGCTGGGTTCGGGCCGGGAAGCCTATGCGCGGTATTTGCATTCCATCAGTGCCCGCGCAGCGAAACCGTTTTTCATGGTGGTGTGCGCCAGCTTGAGTGGCGATCCCGCGGCGGCGCTGTTCGGCAGCGAGTACGACGGCAAGGTCGAACACGGCGCCCTGGATCAAGCGGCCGGCGGCACGGTTTACCTGAGCGGGTTGGAGGACCTCTCCGGAGACGCCCAGCGTGCCTTGTTGGGGGCCATCGAGCAAAACGGCTATACGCGGGTCGGCGGCCATGAACGAGGCGAGCTCAATGTGCGATGGATCAGCTCTGCGCAGGAGGGATTTGAACTGCATTCCTCCGCGGAACCCTTTCGCCGCGATCTGCTCGCCCACCTCAATGTGATCACCCTTCGGGTTCCGCCGCTGCGCGAATACGCCGAGGATGTACCGGATCTGCTGCGTTTCTATGTCGATCGATTGGTGGATGATCAGCATTTGCCGCTGCGGCGATTCAGCGTCGCCGCCCAAAACCGACTTCGCAATTATCCCTGGCCGGGGAACATCGGGGAGCTCAAGAACCTCGTCCAGCGTGTCTTGATCTTGGGGAACGGCGAAGAAATCCGGTTGGAGGAGATCGAGAGGGAACTGGCGGTCAAACTCGGGAATGACGAGCCGCTGGTCAAGCAGGATCTGCTCGCCCTGCCGCTACGCGAAGCACGCGAGCAGTTCGAGCGGGCCTACCTGCAACAGCAACTGTTGTTGTGCAATGGCAAGGTGGGCCAGCTGGCGAAGCGGGTGGGCATGGAGCGCACCCATCTGTACCGGAAATTGCGGGCGCTGGGCGTCGATTTTCGTCAGTTGGGCGACGACTGAAGCGGAATGGGCCGGTAAGAATCAGGCGCGTCAGTCGCCGACCCGGATGACCAGCACATCGACGTCGGCCTTGCGCAGGATGGCGCGCAGCCGATTCAATTCATTGAGCTCCGAAATGGGGCCGATGCGGATGCGATGCCACGTGTCGTTGTCGACGGACACCTTCTGAACCTTCGATTCCACGCCTTGCAATGCGAGTTGAGCGCGGACCCGGTCCGCATCGGCGAAATTCTTATAGGATCCGGCCTGCAGTACATAGGTCCCGCGGCGGGTTTCGGGGACGCCGCGAATGTCCGGCTTCACATCCTTGTCCTTTTCCGGTACGACCACTTCGAATTTTGGCAGCATGCTGTAGAAATCGTAGGACTTCGCCGGCTCGTCCGAGGGGTCCGAATCCATCGGCTCGTCGGCATCGGCATTGCGAGGCTTCTTTTTTTCCGTCCGGGCGGTCGCAGCAGGCGCATCCACCGGCCGATCCTTCAGGTAGACGAACGCCGCGACACCGAGTCCCAACGTCAGCCCCGCGACGAGTCCGAGCCATCCGGGAAAGCCGCTCCCGGGCTTGCGCCGCGTTTTGTAGTCCCGGACCATGATGCTTGAGCCTTTGATCGCTCACATGGTGTCGGGCGCGGAGACGCCCAACAGCTGAAGGCCGTTGCGAATGACGATTTGCGCGGCAGAGCCCAAGGTCAGGCGCGCATCGCGGAGTTCTGCCTCTTCCACGATGAACTGATGGGCGCTGTAGTACGTGTGAAAATCGTTCGCGAGGTCGCGCAGGTAATGCACCAGCGTGTGTGGGGCTCGTTGCAGAGCGCACTGTTCGATGAGCGGAGGAAAAGCGGCGAGGCGTTTGATGAGCTGCAATTCCTGCGGTTCCGTCAGGCGCCCGAGGGATTGCAGGCCCCGCGCAGCGTCGTGTCGGATGCCGCGCTCGGCCAGCTGGCGGACCACGCTCGCGAACCGGGCGTGGGCATATTGAATGTAATAAACCGGGTTGTCGTTGGATCTCGCTTTGGCCAGCTCCAGATCGAAATCCAGATGCTGGTCATTGCTGCGCATGACATAGAACAGCCGCGCGGCATCGTTGCCTACTTCCGACCGGAGGTCCCGGAGCGTGACGTAATCGCCCGAGCGCTTCGACATTTTGGCCTTTTCGCCGCCGCGATACAGCGTCACCACCTGGAGCAGTCGAACCTCGAAGCAGTCGGCCGGTCCGCCCAGCGCGACCAGGCCGGCGCGCAGACGCGCAATATAGCCATGATGATCCGCGCCCCACAGGTAGAGAAGATGCTCGAAGCCTCTTTCGCGCTTGTTGAGGACATAGGCTAAGTCCGAGGCAAAATAGGTCTTGATGCCGTTCTCGCGCACCATGACGCGGTCCTTCTCGTCGCCGAAGGCGGTGCTCCTGAACCAGAGCGCACCATCCTTGACGTAGGCATGCCCGGATCGCTTCAAGGTTTCGATCGCCGCGTCGATGGCGCCGCTGCTCTCCAACGTCCTTTCGGAGAACCAACAATCGAAGGTGACACGGAATTCGGCAAGGTCGGTGCGGATATCGGCAAGGATGCCATCGAGCGAAAACTTGAGCACCCGCGTGAAGCCGTCATCGCCGATCAGCGAGCGGGCGCGGCGGATGAGCGCATCGATGTGCTCATCCTTGTCGCCGCCTCGGGGCTCGTCGGCCGGCAAGTCGCGGAAAACTTGCGCCGCGGATCGCCTGAGAGCCTCACCCTCCACCGCAAACAGCTGCTCGGCGATGGGCAGAAGGTAATCACCGACGTAGCCGTTCGCGGGAAAGTCGACGCGTTCGCCGCAGTGGGCCAGGTAGCGCAGCCAGGTGCTGATGGCGAGAATCTCCATCTGCCGGCCGGCATCGTTGATGTAATACTCGCGCGAAACACTGTAACCCACGGCGTGCAGCAGGTTTGCGACCGTCGCGCCGTAGGCCGCGTGCCTGCCATGAGCCACATGGAGGGGGCCGGTCGGATTCGCCGATACGAATTCCACGAGGACGCTCCGGCCTGCACCCAGCCGGGAATGCCCATAGCTCGCATTCTCTGCCAGAATCCGCCCGAGTTCGGCGTGATAAGCAGCCGGATGCAGGAAGAAATTGATGAATCCCGCGCCCGCTATCTCCACTCTGGCAATCGATTCGTGGGCCGGCAGCGCGGCCAACAAGGCGGTTGCAAGCTTCCGCGGGTTCTGGCGGGTGGCCTTCGCCAGCTGCATCGCGATGTTGGTGGCAAAATCCCCATGTTGTGGATCCCGCGTAAGGTCGACCTCGATCTTGAAATCAGCCACGGCCGCCGGTAGCGCCTCTTCGGGCAATGCCGCCAGCGCCTGTCGTAGGAGGGAGTCGATCAAGGTCTTCAAGGTCGTTTCCATCGGGATAGGGCAAGGGCGTTGAGGGACGGCAGTTTAACGCGGTGCGCTCGCCGCCGCGCGTCCGCTTGCGCTCGAGACTTGACGTTCTAATCGATCTCCAATGGATCGACATCGACCGACCAGCGTATTCCCGATGGTGCCGGCAATGCCTCGACCGCCGGCAACCACTGGGTCAGAAATCGCTTGAGGGCCCGGCGCGCCGGGGCTTCGATCAAGACGTGGGCCCGGTAATGATCTGCGCGCCTTGCGATCAATGCCTGAGCAGGTCCCAGCACCTGGATTGCAGAGTCCGCCAGGCGTGCGCCGCAGGCAGCCGCCGACGTCAAGAATTGATCGAGTTGCGACTCGCTCCTGGCTTCGGCACGCAACATCGCGAGGCGGGAATAGGGTGGCCATTCGGCTGCCCGCCGTTCCTCCAGGGCGATTTCGGCAAACCCCTCATAGCCCGCGGTAATGAGGCGGGTGAGCAGCGGATGTTCAGGGAAGGCGGTCTGGATGATGACCTCTCCCGGTCGCTCGCCGCGTCCGGCGCGCCCCGCCACCTGGATGATGGTCTGCGCGAGGCGCTCGGTGGCTCGAAAGTCGCTCGCGAACAGGCCCTGATCGGCATCCAGGATCAGCACCAGGCTCACATCGGGGAAGTGATGGCCCTTGGTCAGCATTTGAGTGCCTACCAGAATGCGCGCCGTTCCGCTGTGGACTCTGTGCAGCAGCGCCTCCATCGCTCCGCGACCAGCGGTCGTGTCGCGATCGAGCCGTGCCAGCCCTGCCCCGGGAAAAAGTCGCGCCAGCGTCTCCTCGACCCGCTCCGTCCCCTGGCCCACGGGGGAGAGCGGCAGCGCGCAGTTGGCGCAAGCCGAGGGCACCGCGGCCACGGCACCGCAGTGATGGCAGCGCAGCTGGCCCGCCCGCCGGTGCAGCGTCATGCGCGCGTCACAATGTGCGCACGCGGCCACCCAGCCGCAGGCATTGCAGAACAACGCCGGTGCATAGCCTCGTCGATTCAGAAAGACGATCGCTTGACCGCCCGCATGCAAATGGCGACCGATTGCCTCCAGCGCCGGCCGGGACAAGCCTTGCTCGCAGGCGTGTTTGCGCAGATCGACCAGGCCTGTGCGCGGCGGCCGTGCGGCGCCGGGCCGCTGTGGCAGAAGCCACTTCGCGTAGCGGCCCTGGGCTGCGTTATCCAGCGTTTCCAATGACGGCGTGGCCGATCCGAGCACGATCGGGATCTTGGCGCGCTGCGCCCGCCACACTGCCAAATCGCGGGCGGAATATCGAAAACCTTCGTGCTGTTTGTAGGAGGCGTCGTGTTCCTCGTCCACCACGATCAGCTTGAGGTGCGGCATCGAGGTAAACACCGCGGACCGGGTACCGATGATGATTCGAGCAAGGCCTCGGTGGGCGCTCCGCCACGCGTCGCGCCGCAGGGTGGCAGCGAGTCCGGAATGCAGCACGACAATCCCTGCGCTGAAGCGTTGACGGAAGCGTTCGACCAGTTGCGGCGTCAACGCGATCTCAGGCACGAGAACCAGCGCTTGGCCGCCGTTGTCGAGTACTCCCGCGATGGTGCGCAAATACACCTCGGTTTTGCCGCTGCCCGTGACGCCGTAGAGCAAGTGCGCAGCAAATCTCCCGTGCGAATCCCGAATCGCATCCACCGCCCGGGCCTGTTCCGGCGTCAAGGTCACCTCGCTCGGCCGCTGCACGACCCGGACTGGCTGCGGAGTTTCGACGTTGGCCACCGCCCAGCCGCGCTTTGCCAATTGCGCCAGTTGGGCCCGTCGGCAAGCAACCCCCAGGAGTCCCAAGGTCGCCGGTCCGTGCAGAGCCAAGGCCGTGAGCAGAGCCCGTTGGCGGGGCCCCAGGCGCTGCGCCTGGGCTCGATATTGGTGCAAACCCGCCTCGCTCAATGACCAGAGCTCGACCCGCTCCTCCGCAAGCTCCCCGGCCCGCAACGCAGCCGGCAGAGCGGCAGCAATGACCTCGCCGATTGCATGATGGTAGTAATCGGCGGCCCAGCAGAGAAGCTCCAGGGTCACCGTATCGAACACGGGATCGCTGTCCAAAATCTCCAAGGCCACCTTGAGCTTCCCGTCGGGAAGCGCGGAATCGTCGGCAATGCCGACCAGCACCCCGATCAATTGACGCCGGCCGAAGGGCACGCGCACCCGCACGCCTGCTTTGAGCGGATTCGGATGGGGCTTCTCTGGCGGCAGATAGTCGAACACCCGCCGCAGGGGAGTATCGAGCGCTATCTTCAGGATCAACGCATTTCTTCTGTCCACACTTGCTGTGGATAAGTCTGTTGAAAAGCCGGGATCATTGACCCTAAGTGCCCGTTCCGTTTCGGGTCCTATTCAAATTGGTGAAATTCTGCGCTAAATTAAAATAAACACTTATAAATCAGATAGATGGTGATTCAACTAAAGATTGTGCCGAGATGTCGCGTGCAAATATTGCAAAGCTCGTCCGGCTGATGTGCGTAAGTCTCTGATCCGGCATTCAACCCAAGCCTTTCGTTGCAGGCGCGGGTTTGGTCAACCACTCCGTCGATGCGGCGTTTATACAGTCATTGGAACGGGTCGTCGACCGGATGAGGACGCGCTATGCCACCCTTTGATACGCTTGTCGCTGCTTGGACGGCCTGGGATGTTCCCGCGCAAGCACGCGGGGGAGCAGTTCTGGACGAAACACGAGAACTCGACAAATTCTTGAGCCAAATTGAGCGCCGAGCGTTTCGCATGGCTCAAGTTGCACTGCGTGACCCGGATGATGCGATGGATGTCGTGCAGGATGCGATGTTGAAACTGACCCGTAATTACGCATCGAAGCCGAGTGCTGAATGGCGGCCGTTGTTTTATAGAATTCTCGAGAACGGGATCCGTGATCTACAGCGCCGACGCACCGTTCGCAAAAAGCTGATGGCCTGGTTGCCGAGCGCCAAGGAGGATCCGGACAATGAGGCCCAGGATCCTCTGGAGAACGTCGCGAGCTCATTGCCGGATGCACCCGAGCTCTTGATGCGCGACCAGGCGATGGAAAAATTGGAAGCATCCCTGCGCGCATTGCCGGGGCGCCAGCGCGAGGCGTTTATGCTACGGAACTTCGAGGGATTGGATGTGGCTGATACCGCAAGGGCCATGGGATGCTCGGAGGGAAGCGTCAAGACGCATTATTCACGTGCGGTGCATGCACTGCGCGAGCAACTCGGCGAGGTGTGGTGATGGAAGAGATCCCTCAAGAGGCACCCTTGAGCGCCTTTGAAGTTCGCAGCCGGGAGGTCCTCGAGCGGAGCGTCGAGTCGCTCGACCTGCGTATCCTATCGAGATTGAATCACGCCAGGCACTTGGCCCGGGATGCGGCGCGGTCGCGACCTTGGTTTCTGCAAGTGCGCGTATGGACGCCTGCGGCCGGCGTCGCGGCCGCCACCATGCTGGGAGTTGCCTTGTGGTTGGGTTCGCCCAGGGCAGACCATGCACCCGCACCCGACAACGCCCCGGGTCTCGAAGACTTGGATATCGTAGCGTCCAGCGACGGCTCGGGCGATGCCATGGAAATGCTGCAGAACGACATCGATTTCTATGATTTTGCTGATACCGCAGCGAATTCCATGCCAGTGGCGAATCCGGGGCCGGCGGCCTAAAGTTGCTTCTCGCGAAACTTTGCCTGGCATTTGCGATGGTGTCAGGTGCTGGAGCGCTCGCGGACCCGCCGCCTCAGCCTCCCGCTGCGTCGGCCACGCCGTCGCAGTCCCCCATCGTCGCCCCGGTTGACGCGCCTCGTCCGGGGGCAAATGGGAATCCGCCGGTCGGGCAGGTGTCCAGCAAGGCGCATTCGGATGAGGATCTGATGGAATTTCTGGGCGGGGATGATGTGGGTGATGCCGCATGGGAGTTTTTGAAGAATTCGCCGCCAAGCAAGCCGGTGCGGCCGGCCCCGCCGCAGCAGGATACAGCGTCATGAGGAAGGCTCTCTCGTTGGGTGTGTTTCTGTGGATCGCGGCGGCAAGTGTCTCGCTGGCGCAAACGGCGCCGGGTACTGCGGAGCCACCCGCACCGCGCCAGTGGCAGTCTCTCTCGCCC
>Ga0116228_10000085_pt1 | contig 57360 bp, 46 predicted proteins | sample S1TSphfallax_2_FD_89694 | JGI IMG/M metagenome (GOLD analysis project Ga0116228, IMG submission 89694) | Host-associated microbial communities from peat moss isolated from Minnesota, USA - S1T2_Fc - Sphagnum fallax MG | ecosystem: Host-associated > Plants > Peat moss > Unclassified | place...
GAGTTTCTGGCGCGCAGCGGCCAGGTCATGGAGATGCTGAGCGAACATCAATGCCAGGGCTGGTTGGAGGGTTATCTGCTGACCGGCCGGCACGGGCTGTTCAACTGCTACGAGGCCTTCATCCACATCGTCGATTCGATGTTCAATCAACATGCGAAATGGTTGAAGGTCACCGCCGCTCTTCCCTGGCGCGTGCGCATCGCGTCGCTCAACTATCTGCTGAGTTCGCATGTCTGGCGACAGGATCACAACGGCTTCACGCACCAGGATCCCGGTTTCATCGATCATGTCATCAACAAGAAGGCCGAGGTGGTCCGTGTCTACCTGCCGCCGGATGCGAATTGTCTCCTGTCGGTGATGGACCATTGTTTGCGCAGCCGGCATTACGTCAATGTGGTCATCGCGGGCAAGCACCCGGCGCCGCAGTGGCTGTCGATCGATGAGGCGGTGAGCCACTGCAGCGAAGGCATCGGCATCTGGCAGTGGGCGAGCAACGATCAAGCCCAAGAACCGGATGTAGTCATGGCCTGCGCAGGCGATGTGCCGACGCTCGAAACCCTCGCCGCCGTGTCCATCATGCGACAGCACCTGCCGCAGCTCAAGGTGCGGGTGGTGAACGTCGTCGATCTGATGAAACTGCAGCCGACGTCCGAGCATCCGCACGGCCTGTCGGACAGCGACTTCGACTCGCTGTTCACCGTCGACAAGCCGGTCATCTTCGCCTTCCACGCGTATCCCTGGCTGATCCACCGCCTGACCTACCGCCGGCGCAATCATGCGAACCTGCATGTGCGCGGCTACAAGGAGGAGGGCACGATCACCACGGCGTTCGACATGACTGTGCTCAACGAGATGGACCGCTTTCATCTGGTGATCGACGCCATCGATCGGCTGCCACAGACCGGCAGCCAGGGCGTCTACCTCAAACAGCAACTGCGCGACAAATTGGTCGAGCACAAGCGCTACATCGACTGGCATGGCGAGGATATGCCCGAGATCCGCGATTGGGTTTGGTGAGTCCTACGCACGCCATCGCCGGCGGCCGACAACGGCTGCGGACCTGCACCGACGGTGGCATCTGCATCAGGCCCAATAATCGGCAGACCCGCAGACGCTCGAGGAGCAAGCTATGACGACTGATGATTCCGCCCGGGAAAGATTGTGGAGTCTCGTGAAGAAGTACCGTTTCGCCATGCTCACCACGCAGGAAGACGGCGCCGTCCTGCGCAGTCGGCCGATGACCACCATCGAGCGGGAGTACGACGGCACCTTGTGGTTCTTTGCCGCCGCCGACTCCGCGGCGGTCACCGCGTTGCGCGCGCACGACCAGGTTTGTCTGACCTACAGCGACAACGACAATTTCGACTTCGTCACCGTCTCCGGATCGGCCGAGGTCGTCACTGACGTCGTGCGCAAGAAGGAATTGTGGAAGCCCGCTGTGCAGGCATGGTTTCCGGAGGGACCTGATTCAGGGCACAACGTGCTTCTCAAGGTGACCCCGGATCATGCCGAGTACTGGGATACGAAGAGTAACAAGCTGGTGCAGCTCTTCAGTCTCGCCCGGGCGCTCGCCACCGGCACGGTGCCGCGGGACATCGGCGAGCATCGGAATGTGGAACTCGCGGCCGGTGTGAACAGGTAAGTGCGGGAGGCGGGCGCAGTGCAGGAGGCGGGCCCAGTGCGGGAGGCGGGCTAGGTGCGGGAGGCGGGCTCGCCGTTCCCACGCGGCGCGACATGGGATGGCCGAGGCGTCAATTTTTCGCTGTTTTCGGAGGCATCCGAATGCGTCGAACTCTGTCTGTTCGATCCGGACGGAACCCATGAGCGCCGGATTCGCATTTCTGAACGGACCTTCGGAGCCTGGCATGTTTATTTGGACGACGTGCGGCCCGGCCAGCTCTATGGCTATCGAGTGCACGGTCCCTACGAGCCTGAAGCGGGCCTGCGCTTCAATCCGAACAAGCTGTTGCTCGATCCCTATGCCAAGGCGATCGGCCGGCCGCTCACCTGGGCGGATGAGCTGTTCGCCTATCCGCTCAGGCATGAGTTGGGCGATCTGGCTTTCGACGATCGCGACAGCGCCGCGTTTGCGCCGCTGGCCGCCGTCATCGACAACGCCTTCGATTGGAGCGGTGAGCGGCGGCCGCGCATCGAAGCGCACGAGACCATCATCTACGAGGCGCATGTGCGGGGCATGACCATGCTGCATCCGGATGTGCCGCAAGCCCTGCGCGGCACCTATGCGGGCATGGCCTCGCCGCCGGTCATCGAGCACTTGAGGAAACTCGGCATCACCGCGGTTGAATTGATGCCGGTGCATTATTTTCTGGACGATCGCCACTTGGTCGATCAGGGCCGGCGCAACTACTGGGGCTACAATACACTGGGATATTTCGCCCCCGAACCAACTTTTGCGAGCAATCCAGGCGATGCCTGTGATGTCGTGCGCGAATTCAAGCAAATGGTCAAGGATTTGCACAATGCCGGGTTCCAGGTGGTGCTCGACGTGGTTTACAACCACACCGCCGAGGGCAACCACGCCGGACCGACGTTGTCATTCCGCGGCATCGACAATCTCGCCTACTACCGCGTGGTGCCGGGCGACCCTCGGCATTACATGGACTTCACGGGTTGCGGCAATACGCTCAACATGATGCATCCGCATTCGATCCAACTGATGATGGACAGCCTCCGTTATTGGGTCAGCGAGATGCACGTCGACGGTTTCCGTTTCGATCTGGCGTCCGCGCTGGCGCGCGAACAACGGGACGTCGATCATTGCGGCGCCTTCTTCGACACCATCTATCAAGATCCCATCCTCGCGCCCATCAAGTTGATCGCCGAGCCGTGGGATCTCGGCGAGGGCGGCTACCAGGTCGGGAACTTCCCGCCGGGCTGGATGGAATGGAACGGCAAGTACCGCGACATCGTCCGCAAATTCTGGAAGGGCGACATGGGGCACCACTCCGAGATCGCCACCCGCCTCTCGGGCAGCGCCGATCTGTACGAGACCACGCGTCGTCCACCGTCAGCGAGCATCAATTTCGTCACCGCGCATGATGGCTTCACCCTGCAGGATCTGGTCTCTTATGAGCAGAAACACAATGAAGCCAATGGCGAGGGCAATCGCGACGGCGCGGACGACAACCACACCTGGAATTGCGGCGTGGAGGGCGACACGGATGACCCGGACATCATCGAACTGCGCGAGCGGCAGAAGCGAAATTTCTGGTGCGCGCTGATGCTGGCCCAGGGCGTACCGATGATCTCGGGCGGCGATGAGTTGTCGCGTACGCAGCAGGGCAACAACAACGGCTACTGCCAGGATTCGGAATTGAGCTGGACCGATTGGGCGCTCGATGAACGGCGCGAGAAATTTCTCGAGTTTGCTGTTAAGGTCAATCGTTACCGCAAACAGCATCCGAATCTGCACCGCTATGCCTTCTACGTCGATGATCCGGATGCCGTGCATCCGGACAAGAATATCGTCTGGTACCGGGCGGACGGCAAACGCATGGATGCGAAGGATTGGGAGGATGGCGGCTGGATGCGCACCTTGGGCATGTTCTTGAACGGCATGGCGCCGGAGATTCGTGACGACAAGGGTCACGGTGTCGTGGACAAAGATTTTCTGCTGCTGCTCAACGCGCATCATGAGCCCGTGTCGTTTCGGATTTCCTACCGGCTGTATCACTCCGGCTGGAAGGTGGTGTTCGACACCGACCGCCCGGAACTTGCCGAGGAACAAGAACTCGTCAAACGCAATCGCACCGTGGTGATGTCGCCGCGCTCGCTGGTGCTCCTGAGTCACGAACGGGGGGCAGCGTCGCTCGCATGACTACTCAATGGATCGCGACCTATCGTTTGCAGCTGCATGAGGACTTTCCGTTGGCCGCCGCAGCGCGGATTCTTCCCTATCTTGCCGAGCTCGGCATCAGTCATGTTTATCTCTCGCCCTGTCTGCAGGCCGTGCCCGGCAGCCAGCATGGCTACGACGTGTGCGACCCCGAGCGCATCAGCGATGACTTGGGCGGCGAGTCGGCCTGGCAGGACTTCGTCGCGGCGGTGCACGCGAGCGGGATGCGCATCCTGCTCGATATCGTGCCGAATCACATGTCGACCTCGCACTACAACGGCTGGTGGGACGATGTGCTCGCGCACGGCTCGATGTCCGCCTATGCGGATTATTTCGATATTCACCGACGGCGCGGTGAACCGTTGCGGGTGCACGTCTGCACGCTGGCGCACCCCTATGGCGAGTCGCTGGCCTTGGGCGAACTCGAGGTGGTGCTCGAGGGCGGGCTGCCCCGGGTGAAACATTTCGACAATCGCTGGCCGCTGACGCCGGCCTCCTGGGGCCATTTGCTGGCCGAGGGCGCAGAGTCGAGTGCGGCCATCGACCCGTGTTTCGGCGAGCTCGAGGCCTTGCTCGAGGTCGCCGAAGCCAACGATGCGGAGCGAGCCCGCTACGCGGCCTTGGTCGAGCGCGCGCGGTCCTGGCTCGCGGCGGTTCCCGCGGATCGCCTCGAGGCGGGGCTGGCCGTGCTCAATAAGGATCCGCAGCGGCTCGACGGCGTACTGCGCCGGCAGTGCTATGTGCTGCATGGCTGGGAGCTCGCCGGGGAGTTGACCAATTACCGGCGGTTCTTCGACGTCGGCGCCTTGAGCGGCATTCGCACCGAGCTGCCCCAAGTCCTGGAGGCAACCCATGCGCGCATCGGGCGCATGATTGCCGACGGACAGATCGCGGGCCTGCGCGTGGATCATCCCGACGGACTCAAGGATCCGATGGTGTATTTCGAGCGGCTGCGCCGGCTTCTGCCGGACGGCCGGATCTATGTGGAAAAAATTCTCGAGAACGACGAGCGCCTGGTGAGTGACTGGCCCATCGATGGCACCGTGGGCTACGATTTTCTCGCCAAGGTTAACCGCCTGTGGATGGATGATCAGCGCATCGATGCGCTCACCGCCACTTATTATGACTTTACCGGGCATCCGGTGAATTTCGCGGCGGTGGTGCGCGAGAAAAAACGCGCCATCGTCGAATCGACTTTTTCCGCGGAACTCGAGCGCCTGGCCGCGGCGGCGCTGGCGATCGCCCGCGCCGACTGGCGGGTGTGCGACTTGAGCCCCCGGCACCTGCGCGAAGCGTTGGCGCGGGTCACCGTGGCGCTCAGCGTCTATCGAACCTATCGCACCGGCGCCACGTTGAGCGATGAGGACCTGCGGGTATTGACGGATGCGGTGCAGAGCGCCCGTATCGGCGCGACGCGCATCGATGGCGCGGCGTTCGATTTTCTGCAGGCCTTGTTCACCAAGCTGCCGCTCAATGCGGATGAGGCGGCCTTCGTCGAAGGCTGGCAGCAGCTCGCACCCGCGGTCATGGCAAAGGGCGTCGAGGATACGACGTTTTACTGCTTCGACCGCCTGGTCTCCTGCAACGAGGTCGGTGCGCAAGCCTCTCTGGTGGGTATTTCGGCGGATAGGTTTCACGAGTTCTGCCATACCTTGAGCGGCAGCTGGCCGAACAACCTGCTGGCGACCTCGACGCATGACAACAAGCGCAGCGAGGATGTGCGCACGCGTATCTCACTGTTGTCGGAGATCCCCGACCGGTGGTCCGAGGCTTTGCATGCCTGGTCGCAATTGAATACCCCCGCCTGGAAAAACCGCACCCCGGATCGCCACGCGGAGTATCTGCTCTACCAGACGCTGATCGGCGCCTGGCCGATCAGCGAGGAGCGTTGCTGGCAGTACATGCTGAAGGCCTGCCGGGAGGCGAAAATCAGGACCTCCTGGCATGAGCCGAATACCGGCTATGAGGAGAACATCCGCGGCTTCATCCAGGGCGTGTTCGCGACGCCGGCGTTCATCGAGAGTCTGGAGGCCTTCATCGAACCGCTGATCCTACCCGGGCGCATCAACAGCCTGGCGCAGACGCTCATCAAGATGGTCGTCGCCGGGGTGCCGGATTTCTATCAGGGCACGGAATTATGGGATTTGAGTCTCGTCGACCCGGACAACCGGCGGCCCGTGGATTTCGCGCGACGCCATGAACTCGTGCGCCAGGCGCGCGAGATCTCCGCGACCGATGCGCTGCGCGACTGGGACGGAGGAATGCCCAAACTCTGGCTCATCGCCCGTCTGCTCAAGTTGCGACGCGAACGACCGGACGATTTTTCGGCGCAGAGCGAGTATCAGCCGCTGGTGGCGCAGGGAGCGCACCTCGGCAATGTCCTGGCCTTTCGGCGGGGCAACGATCTGATCGCCGTGGTCCCGCGCTTCACTTTATCCGTGGGCGGGAACTGGGGCGACACCCGCCTCTCCCTGCCGCGCGGCGAGTGGCGCAATCATTTCACGGGTGCCGTGGTCAGCGATGCGGTCAGCCCGCAAGCGCTGCTGGAAGCCTTTCCCGTGGCGCTGTTGATTCGTGAGGGCTCGCCTGGGTAGCGGCCAGGGTGGCGTCGAGGGTTGCGGCGACGGCGGCCTGTTGGCTGCGCCACCAGGCCGCCGTCAGCAATTCGGCGTGATGCTCGAGGAACACCTCGCGCAGCGCGTCGGGAATCGACAGGAAGGGCAACCATTGCTCGGGGAATACGTCGTGCGGGCCGCAGTGGAACCACGGTTCGCCACTGGTCTCCTCTTCCTCGCAGCTCGGCTGCGGCAGGTCGCGGAACACGCATTCCGACAGCAGGCATAATTCGTCGTAGTCGTAGAAGATGACGCGCCGATGGCTGGTCACGCCGAAGTTCTTGAGGAGCAGGTCGCCCGGGAAGACATTGCTCGCGGCCAGGTCCCGCAGGGCGTTACCGTAGTCGATCATCGCCACTTCGGCCGCCGCCGGCTCCGCTTCACGAAGAAACAAATTGAGCGGCCGGAGTCGGCGCTCGATGTAGCAGTGCTCGACGATCAAGTCCTCGCCCTCGATGCGACAGCTTTCGCTGGCGTCACGCAGCAACTCCTCGGCGAGCCCCGGCATGAAGCGCGCGCGCGGCAGGCGCAGCCGCTTGAATTCCTGGGCGTCGACCAAGCGTCCGGCCCGATCATGGCGAAAGACGAATTGGTAGCGCTCGATGACATCGGCGCGGCTCGAGGTCTTGGGCGCACCGAAGTGATCGCGAATCACCTTGAACACCAGGTCGTGCGAGGGCAGGGTGAAGACGATCATCACCAAACCGCGTTCGCCGGGCGCGTGCACGAAGCTGTCGATCGAGCTGCTCAAATGCCGTTGCAGCGCGAAAAAACGCTCGGTCTTGCCCTGCTTCGCGCGGCCGAGCACGGTGTAGAGTTCATCGATCGGCTTGCGCGGCATGAAGGAGCGCAACAGCGTGATGGCGGCGCTCACCACGGGCAGATCGACGTGGAAGTACGAGCGCGCGTAGCCGAACAGCGAACCCACATCGGCGCGCGCCAGCATGACGGACTCGACCTGGACCCCGCGTGAGCTGTTGGTGAAGGCGATAACCAAGGGGGTCAGCGAGCCGTCGCCGATGACGCGGCCGACGGCGAACGCCTGCATCCCGCGGTAGAAGACCGGCTCGATGAGTTCGATCGACTCAGGGTGGCTGCCCATGCGGCCGCCTTCGAAGTGCCGGCCGATTTGCGTGCTGATGCGATGCACGGCGGCCTCCGGCTTCTCCAACGCGGCGCCGAAAGGCAGATCGGCGAGAATTTCGCGCACCGCGACGGGCAGCGAGCCGCCGACCCGATAGACCCGGATGGGCACGGCGCCGGAGGCACGGCCGACATTGGTGGCGCAGTACTCGACTTCCGGGTTGACGCCGACCGTGCCGAACATCTCGCGGCTGACGGAGTTGAAGAAGGTGCGGTAGAAGTCGCTGTCGGGGCGCCGGGCGACCAGCATTTCATAGGCGCGCTTCATCTCCGCCCAGAGCGCCACCTCGGCGCGGCGCGGTCCCAACAGACCGGCGAGCGCCGTCACGCAGGTGGTCACCCGCTCATCATAGAGCTCGATGCGCAGGACCGCGTCGGCTTGCGACGCCTGCCAATCCTCGGCAAGAAAATTGAGCGCCGCACGCCGGGTGATCCGGCCGAACTCCTCGTTGTAGGCACGAAAGTGTTCGGCGATGAGCGCCGCTTGCGTCTTGGCGCCGGTGGTATCCGCTGCAACGACGCTCGCCATGCTCGCTTCTCCCGTGAATGAATGTGCGCATCGCGAGCTTGCATCGCGATGCGGGTCAAGATTAAAGTGTTGATGATGGATATTTACACAATAGAAATTTTACAATGTGAATTTCACCGTCGGTCATGTTGACCGGGAGTTGTCCATGGCCGGCTTGATCCGACAAGGCCACTTCTTAGGCGCCAAACTACGCTCGCTACGCAAGCGCAACGGCTTCACCTTGGACGAACTGTCGGCGAGATGCGTGCAAATCGATGCCGCCGGGGCACCCTCGGTGTCCTATCTCAGCATGGTGGAGACCGGCAAGCGCATGCCGTCCGCGCCGATGCTGGACATGCTCGCCGGCATCTTCGGCAAGGAGGCGCGCTGGTTTCTCGATGAGAATACCGAGGTGGAAGTCGCGCCCGCACAGCGTGAGCGCGGCGGTCTCGAGGCCATGCCCTTGGAACCGGCCTTCCTGTTCTCGCACGAATTGTTGCAAAACGCCCTGCCCGAACTCTTGTCGCAGACCGGCACCACCGGGCGGCAATTCGCGCAACTGCTGATTCGCGTCTGGCAGGAAACCCGGCACAACAGCTTCCCCGACATCGAACGGGCGGCGGAGGAATGCGGTGAGCGGGAGATGCCCCTGACTCTGTCCGCGTTGATGGGCATATGCCAGCGACACGGGTTACAGATCAAGTATTTCGACAGCGAGAAAGCGAAGGGCGGCGCCCGCGCAGGATCAGGCAAGGCCAACGATTCCGTGATCCGCTCGCGCTTCGAGGCGCCCGGCACGGTCCTCGTGAACTCGCGATTGCGCAACCAAGAAGAGCGCTTGAAGTATGAACTCGCGTTCTTCATCGGCCACAAGGTGCTGCATAACGGCGATGGGGCCATCTCACCGCACAGCGCCATGCATTCCGGGGATGGCGACCCGGTGCAATCCGCGGCCGGTATGGGCGCGCAGGACGTCCTCTATGCGTGGCGCGATTTCGAATGCAGCTTCTTTGCCGGCGCCTTGCTCTGTCCGCGCATCCCGTTTCGCCGCTTCCTCATCCGTGAGGCGCACAGTGTGTCGGCGGGGCGGAAACTCGGCGTGACGCCGGCCCTCGTGATGCGACGCATGACGGCCGTCTCGCCCTATCGTCACTGGCATTTCTTCGATGCCTATCCGCCGGGTTACCTGCGCGCCGTATATCGCGGCAACGGGATACCGCTGCCCTGGGGCAATATGAGCCTGGTGTCCGATCCTTGTCCGCGCTGGGCGGTGTTTCGCATGTTGCACGACAAGCCGCAGCCGCAGCCGATGATGCAACGGCCGCACTCGCAGATTTCGGTCATGCAGGACGGCAAGCGGGCGCGCCTGTATTGCTGCCACTCGCTGCTCACCCGTGACGCGCTCGATGAACTGCATGTGTTGTCGGTGGGGGTCGATTTGCTGCCGGCGCTCGAGGCGCAGGGCTTCGACGGCGAGGCCGTGGTTGCGGCGGTGGCGGATTCCTGCAACCGGGGCGGCGGCGATGGCAAGATACCAGCGGACGCGGCGGCGAATATCCGCGCCGCGTCGCAGGTGCTCAATATTGCCTGGATCGCCGATGCGCTCGAGAATCAGGCGAGCGTCATCTGCCCGAGGAGCGGCGCATGCCCGCGGCAGCCGCGGGCGTGTGCCTGAGGCGTCAACCCGCCTTGAGCTTCTCGGCGACTTGCGCGATCAGCTTTCCCTGGTGCCGCGCGCCGTCCAACTCGATGGCCGATGGCGGGCGCTGTCCCTGGCCGCCGGCGATGGTGGTGGCCCCATAAGGGCTGCCGCCAACGATCTCATCGAGGGTCATCTGGCCTTGGAAGCTGTAGGGAAGTCCGACGATGGTCAGCCCGAAGTGCAGCAAATTGGTGATGATGGAGAAGAGCGTTGTTTCCTGGCCGCCGTGTTGGCTGGCGGTGGCAGTGAAGGCGCCGCCCACCTTGCCGTTCAGGGCGCCTTTCATCCACAGGCCTCCGGCTTGATCGAGAAAGGCGGCCATCTGTGCAGAGACACGGCCGAAGCGCGTCGGGGTGCCGACGATGATGGCATCGTAGTGGGCGAGATCGTCGATCACCGCGATCGGCGCGGCCTGCTCTAATTTGAAGTGCGCCGCCTTGGCGATTTCCAAGGGCGCCGTTTCCGGCACCCGCTTGACGTCCACCGTGGCGCCGGCTGACCGTGCACCCTCAGCCTCCGCATTCGCCAGCGCCTCGACGTGTCCGTAGGACGAGTAATAGAGCACCAATACTTTCGCCATGGAATCTCCCAGCTATTGACCTACATTATGCAGAGGATAACAGCCGGGGATGGGCCGCCCGAGGGCATCAACGAGTGCCGGCTATGCCGTGGATGCCCGCGCCGCGAACGTGACCCCGCCGGCGGCGCTAGTCCTCGAGCAGTGATCGCAACATCCACGCCGTCTGTTCGTGGATGGTCAGACGCTGGGTCAGCAAATCCGCGGTGGGCTCGTCTCCGGCCTTGTCCGCCAACGGGAAGATGTCCCGCGCCGTGCGCGCCACGGCTTCGTGTCCCGTCACCAGGATTCGTACCATCTCGAGCGCCTTCGGCGGGGAGGTGGGTGCGTCGGGGATGGAGGCGAGCGCGCTGAACTGCGCGTAAGATCCTGGCGCCGTATGGCCGAGCGAGCGAATGCGCTCGGCAACCGGATCGACCGCGTTCCACAGCTCCGTGTACTGCGTCATGAACATGGTGTGCAGGGTGTTGAACATCGGTCCGGTGACGTTCCAATGGAAATTGTGAGTGGTCAGATACAACGTATACGTATCAGCCAGCAATTTCGACAATCCGCCGGCGATCGCCGAACGGTCCGCATCGCTGATACCGATGTTGATGCTTGCCATGATGTGGTCTCCTCGAAGTTTGTGAGTTCTGATGGGACATCTTAGTCGTCCTGGCATGAAGATCCAGCCGATTGAGGCTTTCGGTGGACCCCTGTATCGTTCGACGCTTTCCGGCCGTGGAGCATGCGTTGAAACTGTATTCCTGGAACGTGAATGGAATTCGTGCCGTGCATCGGAAGGGGCTGTTCCACAAGTTCCTCGAAGCCCATCAGCCCGATGTGCTATGTCTGCAGGAGACCAAGGCGGAGCGCGGCCAGATCGAGATCGAACTGCCGGAGTATCGTGAATATTGGAACTCCGCGGTGAAGAAGGGGTATTCAGGCACGGCGATCTTTTCCAAGACGGAACCGCTGTCGGTCACCAACGGCTATCCCGCCGATTTTTCGTCGCGATTCAGCTTCGCCGATGAACTGCAACGCGACAGCGCGGAGGAGGGACGGGTGATCACCGCCGAGTATCCGACGTTTTTCGTGGTGACCGTGTACACGCCGAATGCGAAGGATGATCTCAGCCGGTTGAGCCTGCGCTTCAAACATTGGGATCCGGCTTTCCTTGCTTATCTGAAATTACTCGATGCGCGCAAGCCGGTGATTTTCTGCGGTGATCTCAACGTGGCGCATACCGAACTCGACCTCGCCAACCCCAAGCCCAATCGCGGCAAGAAGGGCTTCACGGATGAGGAGCGCGCGGGTTTTCAGAAGTTCATCGACGCAGGCTTCATCGACACCTTCCGGTTGTTCACTCAAGGGAACGGTCACTATTCGTGGTGGAGCCATTTCGCCAACTCCCGGGCACGCAACATCGGGTGGAGAATCGACTACTTCCTGGTATCCGAACGCCTGCGCGACACGGTCAAGGCGGCGGCGATCCACGCCGACGTGCTCGGCAGCGATCATTGTCCGGTCAGCCTGACGCTGGCGGGCTAGCTGCGAGCGAGGGCGTGTTCGGCAATCAGGTGTTGCACGACGCCCGGATCGGCGAGCGAAGAGATGTCGCCGAGTTGCTCGTGATCATTCGCGGCAATCTTGCGCAGAATGCGCCGCATGATCTTGCCGGAGCGGGTCTTCGGCAGGCCCGGCGCCCACTGCAGCGCATCCGGTGAGGCGATGGGTCCGATTTCGCGACGCACCCAATCGCGCAGTTCCTGGCGAAGGGCGTCACTCGGCGGGATGCCGGAGATCAGCGTCACGTAGGCGTAGATGCCCTGGCCCTTGATGTCATGCGGATAGCCGACCACGGCCGCTTCGGCGACCTGCGGATGGGCGACGAGCGCGCTTTCGATTTCGGCGGTACCCAGGCGGTGACCGGCAACGTTGATGACATCATCGACGCGGCCGGTGATCCAGTAGTAACCGTCGGCGTCGCGCTTTGCGCCATCGCCCGTACAGTACATGCCCTTGAAGGTCTTGAAATAGGTGTCGATGAATCGCTGATGATCGCCATAGACGGTGCGCATTTGTCCCGGCCAGCTGTCGAGCAGCACGAGATTCCCCTCGCAGGGTCCGTCGAGCAGCCGTCCCTCGTTGTCGACGATGGCCGGCGTCACGCCGAAAAACGGCAGCGTCGCCGAGCCCGGCTTCAAGTCGACGGCGCCGGGCAGCGGCGCGATCATGATGCCGCCTGTTTCGGTCTGCCACCAGGTATCGACGATGGGACAGCGACCGTCGCCGACGACGCGGTGATACCACTCCCAGGCCTCGGGATTGATCGGTTCGCCGACGGATCCCAGCAATCGCAAGGATTGCCGTGACCAGGCTTTGACGGGCTCCTCGCCCTCGCGCATCAAGGAGCGGATGGCGGTGGGCGAGGAGTAGAGGATGGTGACCTGATGCTTGTCGACGACCTGCCAGAATCGGCCGGTGTCGGGATAAGTGGGTATGCCCTCGAACATGATCGTGGTGGCGCCGTTGGCGAGCGGCCCGTAGACGATGTAGCTATGGCCGGTGACCCAGCCGATATCGGCGGTGGCCCAGAAGATGTCCGTTTCGCGAAGATCGAAGATGGCCTGATGCGTGAAGGCCGCGTAAACGAGATAGCCGGCGCTGGTATGCAGCACGCCCTTCGGTTTGCCCGTCGAGCCGGAGGTGTAGAGGATGAACAAGGGATCCTCGGCCGACATGACTTCCGGCTCGCAGGTCTTCGCCTCGGCATCGATCAGCGGTTGGTACCAAACATCGCGTGGCGAGTACATGGCAACCCGCATGCCGGTGCGGCGCACGACGAGCACATGCTTGACGCATTCGGTACCGGGCAGCGACAGCGCGCCATCGACGTAGGACTTCAGTGGAATGCGTTTGCCGCCGCGCAATCCTTCATCCGCGGTGATCACCAGCGAGGAGCTGCAATCGGCGATTCGACCACCGAGCGCTTCGGAGGAGAAGCCGGCGAACACCACCGAATGAATGGCGCCGATGCGTGCGCAGGCCAACATGGTGACGGCGAGCTCAGGGATCATGGGTAAATAAATGGTGACCCGGTCACCCTTGCCGATCCCCAACGAGCGCAGTGCATTCGCGCACTGGCATACCTCTTCGTACAACTCGCGGTAGGTGATGTGGCGCGACGCCGCCGGATCGTCGCCTTCCCAGATGATGGCGGTCTTCTCGCCACGCTCGGCCAGTTGGCGGTCGAGGCAGTTGGCCGAGACATTGAGCTTGCCGTCTTGAAACCAGCGGATGTGAAAATCGGACTCCGAGTAGTCGGTGTCTTTGACCCGCGTGAAGGGTTCGATCCAATCCAGACGGCGGGCAATGCGCGACCAAAAAGCGTCGGGATCCGCCAGCGACTCGGCGTACATGTCGGTGTAGGCCTCGCGTTGAATCAGGGCGGCAGACGCGAAGTCCTGCGGGACCGGGTATAGAGGTTTACTCATCGAGGGAGATTGTCCGTCCAGCGCGAGTTCCAGGCAAGGGCGGGATTTGTGCGTCTGCCCACGTGACAGTGCGAATTGCGCGCGGTTCTGGCATGGTGTCATCATGGAAAAACGCAATGCCCCCGCTGTTTGGCGCGGACGCCCGCTGAAGGGTGTGCTCTTCGATCTCGACGGTACGATGTTGAATACGGCGGCCGACATTGCGCGCGCGCTCAACCTGAGCCTCGCCGAGTACGCCTTGCCGCCGCTCGCGGTGACGGATGTCACCGGCATGGTCGGGCGCGGCGCATTCATGCTGATTCAGCGGGCGACCGCCGTGCTCGCGCCGTCGATGACCGACGCGGATCGCGCAGGGATGGTGGAGCGATTCTTCCATCATTATGGTGAATTGGAGGAGCGGGGCGAGTCGGATGCGGCGCCGTATCCCCATGTGGTGGACACCGTGGCGGGATTGCATGCCGCCGGGCTGACCCTCGGGGTGGTCACCAACAAGCACTCGCGCTTCGCGAATGCGCTGTTGCAACATCACGGATTGTCGAGGCTGTTCGGTGTGGTCGTCGGCGGCGATACCTGTGAACGGCGCAAACCCGATCCGTTGCCGCTGCTCTTCGCCTGCGAATCGTTGGGGATTGCACCCGACCAGGCGCTCATGGTGGGCGACTCGATGAACGACATTCAGGCAGCGCGCGCGGCGTCCATTCCCGTGGTTTGCGTGCCCTATGGCTACACCGAGGGGCGCGATCCGCGCACGCTGCCCTGCGATGCCTTCATCGAGACCTTCGCCGAGCTGCCGGGGCTTTTGTGGTCGTCGGCACCGTAAGGTCAGGCGGTCAGACAGGCGGTCAGGCAGGCGGTCGTCGCCGCAGCAGCGTCAGGGCGAGGGCGGCGGACGCCAGCATGAGGAACAGGCTCACGGCGTTCAGCACGGGCGTGGCGCCTTCACGCATGCGACCGTACATCATGACGGTGAGCGGCGAGTCGGCGCCCACCAGCATGAGCGTGGTGTTGAAGTCCTCGAAGGACATGAGAAAGGCGATGGCCGCGGAGCCGAGCAGCGCAGGCCGCAGATAGGGCAGCAGAATCGTCGCGAACACCGCCGCGCGGGAGGCGCCGAGATTCAAGGCGGCCTCTTCGAGCGTGCGATCGAAACGCCGGAGGCGCGCGCTGACGGTGAGCGTGGCGATGGTGGCGATGAAGGAAAACTGGCCGAGGATCACGAGAGGCAGTCCGGGCCTCAAGAAATCCATGTCCCAGCCGAAGCGATCGTCGGCGAAGTCGGCGATGCGGCTGGCGAAGGCCAATATCGAGATGCCGAGAATGACCCCGGGAATCACCAGCGGGGCGAGCATCAGCACCGACAACGCCTGCTTGCCGGGAAAGCTGCCGCGCTCCAGGAGAAAGGCGTTCACCGTGCCCAAACCCACCGACAGCAGCGTCACGCCGCCGGCGACGATGGCGCTGGTGCCGATGCTCGCCAGCAGGTCGCTATCAGCGAACAGGCCGATGCGGCCCCGCGCGGCATTGCCCAGGAACCAGTCGAGTGTGAAACCGCGCCAGGGCGGCGCCGGGTAGGGCGCGTCATTGAAGGCGAAGACGGCGACGATGATGAGCGGCAGAAACAGAAAGGCGATGAACAGAATCACGTAGCCGGTGGTGGCGGCGCGCAGCCAGGCGGGACGGGGGAGTGACGGTATCATCTGGGGTTCACGTGCGACGCATCACGTCACCGAAGCGTTGGCCGGTGAGGCGCAGACCCGCGATCACCATGAGAGTCGACAGTCCGAGCAACAGGAAGCCGAAGGCCGCGCCCTGTTCCCAATTGAAACGCGTGATGAACTGGGTGTAGATCTGCTCGGTGAACCACTGCGAATCCTTGCCGCCGAGCAGCGTCGGCGTGAGGTAGTTGCCGAGCGTCAGCATGAACACGACGATGCAGCCGGCGGTGATGCCGGGGGCCGCGTGCGGGATGACGATGGTGCGCAGAATCGCGAAGCCGCCGGCGCCCAGATCGTAGGCCGCTTCGATGAGCGCGTTGTCCAGGCTCTCGAGACTGGAGATGAGCGGGATCAACATGAACAGCAGCGATCCATAGATCAAGCCGACCAGGATCGTGGCATCGTGATACAGCAACTCGACCGGCACGGCGGTGATGCCCAGCTTGACGAGCAGCGCGGGCAGGACGCCGGATTGGCGCAACAAGATCATCCAGCCGAGAGTGCGCACGGTCTCGCTCACCCAGAAGGGAATCAGGCAAAGCATGAAAAGTCCGGAACTCGCCCGCCCGCGGGCGATCTTGGCGATGACCCACGCGATTGGGAAGGCAAGCACCAGCGTCAGCAGCGTCGCCGTCACCGACATGAAGGCGGTGCGCACGAACACGTGCCAGTAGAGCGGTTCTTTGAAGAACGTCGCGTATTGCCCCAGGGTGAATTCATACCGATGCGGACCCACCATCTTGCGCAGGGACAGAATGGCGAGTTCGATGTGGGGCAGGACGATCAACGCGCCCAGCCAGAGCAGCGCGGGGGCGAGCAGGAGGCTCAAGGTGAGGCGGGCCTGCCATGGACCGCCGCCAGCGTGGCGGGCGGCGCGGGCATCGGTCCTCGTGCGCGTATCGATCATCGCCTAAAGTCCGGCTCGCGCGGGAAAGCAAACCGCGCGCTCGGGGTCGAAACTGAAGAGCACGGTCTCGTGCGGCTTGAGATCGGCGAAGCGGCCGGTTTGTGGCAGTGCGATGCGAAAGTCCCTGCCGGTGGCTCGTTCCTTGATGAGCACCGCGGAGTTCGCACCGTCGAACAACAGGCTTTGCACCGTGCCGGCGTGATGAGGATGGGCGTCGGGCAGGTCGTTGGGTTGGCGCGCGAGCGTCGCGGCCTCGGGTCGCACGAAGCCTTCGACGGCGCTGCCTTTTTCCAGGGAGCCGTGGCCGCCGGCGTGGATCACCCAGCCATCCTCGGTGGTGATCTCGAACACGCGCCCGTTTCGGCCGGTGATCTTGCCGATGATGTGGTTGTTGGCGCCGACGAAGCCGGCGACGAAGGGGGTTTGCGGACGGTAGTACAGGTCCTGCGGCGTGCCGAGTTGTTCGAAGCGGCCCTGATTCATCACGCCGACGTGATCGGAGAGCACGAGCGCTTCGGATTGGTCGTGGGTGATGTAGACAAAAGTGGTGCCGAAGGCGGCTTGCAGCTGTTTCAGCTCGATTTTCATGTGTTCGCGCAGCTTGAGATCGAGCGCACCCAGGGGTTCATCGAGCAGCAACAGGGTGGGTTCGAGCACGAGGCTCCTGGCGATGGCGACGCGCTGGCGCTGGCCCCCCGAGAGTTCATCGACGCGCTTGTCGGCGGCGGCGCAGAGGCCGACGCGCTCGAGCATGGCGTGGCTCCGACGCCGGCGCTCGGCACGGGCAACACCGCGGCGGGCGAGGCCAAAGGCGACGTTCTCGCCGACCGACATCATCGGAAACAACGCCAGTTGTTGAAAAACCATGTTGACGGGACGGCGGTTGGGGGCGACGCCTTGCATGTTCCTGCCGCCGATGAAGATCGTGCCGCTGTCGGGGGCGATGAAGCCGGCAATCATGCGCAGTAACGTCGTCTTCCCGCAGCCGGAGGGGCCTAAGATGGAAAAAAAGCTGCCGCGTTCCACGGCGAAGGACAGCGCATCGACGGCCTTGTGTTCGGCAAAGTGTTTCGACACCGCATCGAGGGCGAGGTCGGCCGTGCTCAATCGGCGGCCTTGATGCGGTCGAGCACCTGGCCCTCGATTTCCTCGAGGCCGGGCGGGATCGCCGGATACCAATGGATGTTCTTGAGAGCGCTCTCGGGAAAGGAGGCCGTGAATTGTGCCTTGAGCCGCGGGTCGACGTAGGGCGCGGTGCCGACGGCAGCGGAGAAATTACCCACGGACTTGATGACTCGGGCCGCGTTCTCAGGGCGCATGGTGAAGTTGATCCAGGCATAGGCGGCGGCATCGTTGCGGCCGCGGGCAGGCAGGGCGAAGGTGTCGAGCCAGCCCAAGGCGCCCGAACGGGGGACGATGAACCGAATGTCGGGGTTCTCGCGGTTCAGGGTCCAGCCGCCGGTATCCCACATCATGGCGGCGGCGAGTTCGCCCGAGCGAAAACCGTTGAGAAGCTGATCCTTGTTGTCGTAGAAGAATTTGAAATTGGCTTTGCAGGCGATCAATTTCGCGCCCACTTCATTGATGAGCGCCGTGTAGGCCGGTCGATCGTTGTAGAGCGCGAAGGGATCCTTGCCAAGCGCGAAGGCGAAGGCCATCAGCGTCGGCCGGCGCAGGCGAATCGCCGTCTCGCCCTTGAGCTTCGGGTCGCACAGGTCGAGATAATCGGTGACCTCGGCGCGTTTGACATTTACCACGAGACCGTCGGTGCCCCACAGGTAGGGAAGCGCATAGAGTTTGCCGTCGATGGTGGTATTGCGTTTGACGATGTCGAGCAGGGCGGGTTGGAATTCCTCGACCTTCACCTTCGCCAGATCGATGGGTTTATAAATCCCGAAGTCGCGGGTCACCGCGGCGATGCGGTCCTGGGAGGGCTGGACCAGATCGTAGCCGGCGCCGCCCGTGGCGCGCAGCTTCGAGATCATCTCTTCGTTGTTCGACAGCGTCACCTCGACCGCGATGCCGGTTTCCTTTTCGAAGGCGGCGATGAGATCGGCGGGAACGTAATCGGCCCACGTGAGAATGCGCAACTTCTGGCCGTCGGCGCGGGCCTCGCTGAATCCCAGGATCAGCGGCAACAGCATGACGAGGACAGCAGTCAAGGCTCTCATACAATGAGGTTAGCACAGGCGCTTCGTCGCCGGCTTGGGCGACCAAAGCGGCGGGCGGTCAGAAGGAACGGGCGGTCAGAAGGAATAGCCGCCCGATAGCACGAGCGCCTGGGGGCCGAAGTGGATTCGGGTGGTGCGCTCGAAGCCGGCGGTATCGGCATTGATGGTCGTGTCGACGCGCGAGACCGAATACGAGGCGTAGAGATGCCAGTGACTGGTGACCTTGTATTGCAAACCGACCGTGGCGGCGGGGCCTACCGAGGAGGTGAGCGAGAGCTTGGTCGGCCCACCGCTCGCCGCATTGCCCTGCGCCGTGTTGGTGCGATCGTAGAACGCCGTGTAGTTCACGCCGACGCCGATGTAGGGCCTTAATTTGGCGGCGGGATCGAAGAAGGAATACTCGAACAGCACCGTGGGCGAAAGCCAGCGCGCGGAGGAGACGACCTGACCGTTGTAGGGTACCGAGCCCAAGGTCGCAGGTCCCTGGCCCTGCACCTTGCTGAGCGGCGGATAGCCGGCGGCGAGTTCGATATCGAAGTGCGGAACCACGGTGCGTACATAGCCCAGGTACAAGGTCTCGAGGTTCAACGCCTTGAAACCCACGCCGGCGGGCACGAAGGGGCCGGACAGATCGTCCGACGAGGTGTGGTAGAAAATCGAATAGAGGCCGGCGCGCAGGCTGTTGTTGTAGGTGGTGTCATCGTCGGCGCGCGCCGCCGAGGCATAGCCCGCGGCGACCATCAGGATGGCGGCGGACAGCGCTTGTTGATTCTTTGTTTTCATCACGTCCCCTGAAATTGAGCGAAGAACGAGCGTGCGGCCAGCGCGCAGAATGGAGCGACATTGGTGTGGTAGTTCGCAACCACTTGTTGCGCCGCCGCGGTCGCGGACAAGCTGCCGCCGGCGGCAGACTCATAGAACTCGAGCAGCGCCGCCTGGCTGCCGATGAAGCCTTCCTGGATCTTGGCGAAGGGCCCGGCGGGCGTGCCGTCGACATCGAGCACCGTGACGAGCCCCGCCGGCAGATCGCTCCAGAACGACTGCATGGTCAGCGTGTTGACGCTGAAGAATACGGTCGGGTCCTGATCGCCGCCGCACAGCAGGGTGGGCGAGGAGGGTTTCCAGCCGCCGTTGCGCAGATCGTTTTTGTACATGGCCAGGCGCAGCGTCTGGGTCGGCGGCGCGGCGGCGAGCGGTGCGCCGGCCTTCGCCGGTGTGCTCAAGGCGCCATCCGGATCGGTGGCCTCATCCTCGGCGTAGCTCACGCGATAGGCGTTGTTGACGAGGTAGGGCGAGCCGAAGCCGAGATCGAACAACGGCGTGTCGGGATTCGCCGGATTGCTGGGCTCGGCCAGCAACGCGGTGAGCGCCGCCGACAAGGCGGCCTCGCCGGGGATGCTTACCGTCGGCGTGGTGCTGTCGAATTCCGCGGTTTCCGGCAGCAGACCTTCGGCGAACAGCGTGTCGATGGGTGTGGTCGAGGGCAGCAGGGTGTCGATGCCGTTGGCATAGGTGGTCGAGTAGATGTCGGTGGTCGCCGTGTAAATATTACCGTACGCATGTTGATAGCTGGTGGTGAGCAGCGGCGTGAATTCGGTGGCACCCAAATCGACGCTGCCGGCAAAGATGGCATCGGCGAAGGCCTCGAGGGCGTAAGGCCCGGACAAGGGCGCAGCGGCGGTGACCGTGCCGCCGGCCAGTTCGATGGCGCGCTCCGTGGCCATGGCGACGTGACCGCCTTCGGAGTATCCGGTGATGAACAACTGGCCGTTATCCGATGTCGCCGAACTCAGCGTCTTCGGCAGCGCCGTGCGCGCCGCGCTCAGGATGTTCATCATTTCGCCCGATTGCTGGGCGGCGTTCAAGAAGGGGTGATAGCCCAACGTCGAGATGTCGTAGCCCGCGTAGTTCGGCGCGACGACGATGTAGCCCTGCGCGGCGAACATGGCGGCGATCAGCGCGCCCTCGGTGTTCGAGGTGTTGGTGATGTCGGCAATGTTGAGCGCTTTGTTGGCGTTGGTGCCGTGCGCGTACAGGACGATGGGGCGCGGGCCGGTGCAGCCGGCGCCACCCGTGGGCACCATCAGCGCGCCGGAGGATTCAGTGGTTTCGCCGGCACCGCCCAACGTCCAGAACTCCAGGTAATAGAAGTCGACTCCGCAGGTGGGCGTGCCGGTGAGCGTGAGCAGCGTGGCGCCCGTGCTCGAGGCGCCGAGTGAGGCGGTGAACGCCGCGGCATCGAGCGAGGCAATCCGGAAAGGCGGAGTTTCAGCAAGGGTGCCGGGTGTGGTCGTTTGACTGACCACGGATGTTTGCGAGCCGGTGCCACCGCACGCCGTCAGCAGCAGGGCAAGCATGGAACCCAAGGCAAGCCGAAGGCCTGCGGGTCGAAGAATTTTTTTCATGATAACTCCCTCAATTCACACGCGTACAAGAGGCTCTGCCCTGAAGAGAACCTCCTGTCTCAGTTCGTCCGTCGTGGGTGCCAGCCCCGAAGTGGGCGCGATTGTACGCTAACCTTTTGCCGTGAGCATCAGGGATGCGCGCGCCGCCACGCGGCCGGCCAAGCAGGCGTGAATCTCACTGACGATCGATAGGGCGATCGCTTCGGGCGTGGCAGCACCAATGTCCATGCCCACCGGTCCGCGCAGCCGCTCGAGCAATGCGTCGCAGCCGCGGCCCAATTCCAAGGCGATCCGGCGGCGGCGCGCGGCGGGTCCGAGCAAGCCGACATAATCAGGCGCATTGTCGGTCGCCAGCGCACGCAAGTAGGAAACGTCCGAGGGCAGATGATGACTCATCACGACCGCAGCATGGCAAGTGTCGAGGGCCACCCGGCCGGCGAGTTCGCGCGCATCCCCCGCGAGCACGGTGGCGCCCGGAAAGCGCGTGGCGTCGGCATAAGCCGGCCGATGATCGACGAGCGTCACGCGCCATCCCAAGTGCAGCGCTGCGCTCGCCACGGGTTGGGCATCAGGGCCCGCACCGCAGATGAGGAGATGCGGCGGGGGCGCGAGGTATTGGACGAAGGCGCGGTGACGCTCACCGTCCCACTCGGCGTCGATCTGCGCGGACTCACGTGCGGCCACGGCCGCTTGCGCGGCAGCGAGCAGTCGCGGCGCGGCGGCCGATGCGGAGGCGGCCGATGCAAAGGCGGCCAGCGCGGCAGCATCATAGGTGCCGAGCGGCAGCCGGGATGAGCGGTGCACCATGACCAATGCGGTTGCGCGCCCCGAGCGGGTCATTTCCCGCGCGTCGGCCAGCGCGGTGGCGGCGGGCGACCCTGATGCCAAGGGTTCGAGCAAAATGCGCATCGCGCCCTCGCAGCCGGCGCCGATGCCGAACAGGGTGTCGTCGGGCCCGCGCAGGTCGTAGTCGAGCGCCCGCGGTTGGCGGCTCTGCAGCACCTCGTTGGCATGGATGCCGAGATCCGCTTCGAGGCAACCGCCGCTCAGCAGGCCGAAAAAACTGCCGTCCTGGCGGATGAGCATGCGCGCGCCGGGTTTTCGGTAGGTGGAGCCGGCGGTGGCGACCAGGGTTGCCAAGACGCCAGTGGCGCCCCCCGGCGAATGCTCGAGAAGGGTCTCCAAACTGGTGTCGAGCCGCACCTCCCGCGGGGCGGATTTCATGGCTGCGTTGCCGTCATTGCTGCGGGGACCTCTGCATCGGCCGATTCTCGCAAACTATGTCGGTGAAGGCGACGGACCGCGCCCGCCGCCATCGCGCCGGCAGCATGGTGAGCGGCCGGCTCGTGGATTGCCAACCGCCCGGGAAGCGCTCAAGATTCCGGCAATGACGCTGCCGTCCGACACCCGCAAGCTCTATCAACAGGTGGCGAGCACCATCATGGCTTCGATTTCCGCCGGCAAGTACCAGCCCGGCGATCGGTTGCCGTCCGAACGCGATCTTGCGATCGCCTTCAAGGTGAGCCGACCGACAATTCGCGAGGCGATGATCGCCCTCGAGATCCGCGGCTTGGCCGAAGTGCGGCATGGGTCCGGCATCTACGTGACCGACCATCCGCCCGCGCAGGCCGGCGGCGGGGATCTTGACATCGGCGCCTTCGAACTCACTGAAGCGCGGCGCTTGTTCGAGGGTGAGGCCGCGGCGCTCGCGGCGACCACCATCACCGATGAGTGCCTCGCGGAACTGCAGGGCATCGTCACTCAGATGCTGGAGGAGAACGCGCGCGACGGTCAGGACTGGTCCGCCGACCGGCGCTTTCATATTGCCATCGCCCGCGCCACGCGCAACTCGGCGATCGCCCAGGTCATCGAGAATCTGCTCGACATGCGGCACAACTCGCCCTTGTGCGCTTACATGCTGGAACGGGCGCGGCGGGTCGGCATGCAGCCGCGGGTGAGTGAACATCGGCGCATTCTGGTGGCGCTCTCGAAGCGTGATCCGAAGGCCGCGCGCAATGCGATGCGCGATCATCTGGCGCGGGTCATCGAGGATGTGCTCGCCGCGACCGAACCCGATGCGCTCGCCGGCACGTCCGCCAAGGCGGTGAAGAAGCGAAACGACTACATCCGTCGGCTGGCGATTTGATGAGCGCCGGCACCGCGGCGCGTGAGCGTAGCGCCGCCGAACTGCTGGGCGCCAATCGCAGTTACTACGATTCATTGTGGTCCGGGGCCCGCCTGGTCGAGCCGCAGCGGTTCAATACCTGGCCGCTGGTGCAATCGTTGTTGCCGGCCGCCGGCAGGCGCCTCGAAGTGGCGCCGGGACTGCGGCCGCGGTTGCCGCTCGAGGGGACCGAATTCGTGGATGTGAGTGGTCCTGCCCTCGCCAAGTTGCAGGCGCGCGGCGCCTCGGTGACCTTGGGGGAGATCACGGCATTGCCGTTCCAGAGCGGTGGTTTCGATCTGGTGTGTGCGCTCGACATCGTCGAACACGTCGATGACGAAGACCGGGCCTTCGCGGAGATCGTCCGCGTCGCGGCGCCCGGGGCCGTGCTGCTGCTGTCGGTGCCATTGCATCCGGCACGCTGGACCGCATTCGACGATTTCGTCGGTCACCGGCGGCGCTATGAACCCGGGCGACTCGGCACGAAATTGGCCGAGCATCAGCTGGCGGTGGAACGCAGCGCGGTATTCGGAATGCAACCGAAATCCTCGCGGCTGCTGGATCTTGGCATGTGGTGGCTCACCCATCAGCGGGCGCGCGCGCTGCGCTGGTACAACCGGTTCATGCCGTTGGGGCTCATGTTTCAAAAGCACCTGGACTTGCTTCCCGGTATGATCGGCACCGATGAAGTGGATGAAATTCTCATGGTGTGCCGGAAGATTGCCTGAGAGCCGACTCAACGTGGCGCGTCGATGTTTCATCAATACTTGACGCCGGTCGGCGGCAGCCTGGGGCTGTCCTTCTGCGTGGCGCTGCTGCCCATCGTCATCGTCTTGCTGTTGCTCGGCATCGTGCGTCGGCCGGCATGGCAGGCGGCGCTCTCGGGATTGGTGGCGGCGCTCATCATCGCCGTCACGCTATGGCACATGCCGGTGCGTCTCGCCGCGGCGGCGGCGCTGAACGGCGCGGTGTTCGCGCTCTGGCCGGTGATGTGGATCGTCGTCAATGCGCTCCTGCTCTATAACATCGCCGTGACGTCGGGCCGGTTCGCGGCCTTCCGCGACTGGATCATCGCGCATTTACCGAATGATCGGCGGGTGATACTCATCGTCATCGGCTTCTGCTTCGGTGCCTTGCTCGAGGGCATCGCCGGTTTCGGAGCACCCGTGGCGATCACCGCCTCGCTGTTGATCGTGGTCGGGTTCAAAGCCGTCGATGCGCTGGTATTCGTGCTGATCTTCAACACGACGCCCGTGGCATTCGGCGCGCTCGGCGCGCCGGTGACGGTGCTGGGGGCGGTGACCGGACTGCCGGCGACGCTGTTGGCGGCGATGATCGGCCGACAGCTGCCGCTGATGGCCATGCTTCTGCCGTTCTACGTGATGGCTTTGTACGGTGGCTGGCGCTCACTGCGCTCTTTGTGGCCGGTGCTTGGCGTCGCCGGCGTGAGCTTTGCGGGAGCGCAATTCCTCGCCTCGAACTACATCGATTACACGCTCACCGATGTGCTGGCGGCGCTAACCTCGCTGGTGTTCACGGTGCTGTTCTTGCAGGTGTGGCGGCCGGCGCCCAGCGAGGAATTCAAGATCACCCGGGCGACCACCGAGCCCGCGGCGTCCGCCGCGCGCGTCGGCGCCTGGCAGGGATGGTTGCCGTGGTTCATCGTCTCGGCCACCGTCATTCTCTGGACCTCATTCAAGGTGGCCGCCAAAGGGCAGTTGAGCATTCACTGGCCAGGCCTCGACAACGCGGTGGCCATCACGCTATATCAGGACAAGCCCTATGCCGCGGTGTGGACATTTCAGCCGCTCGCGACCGGTACGGCCATTCTCGTCGCGGCGCTCATCACGGCCGCCCTGGTGGGCACGACGGTGCGGGAATTCGTCGGCTGCGCGGCCCGCACCATTGCGCAGATCTGGGTGGCGGTGGTGACAGTGATGTTGGTGGTGGCGCTCGCGTACGTCATGAATTATTCGGGATTGGCGTACACGTTGGGGCTGGCGGTTGCCTCGAGCGGCTATGCCTTCATCGTGCTCTCGCCGTTCCTCGGCTGGGTGGCGGTCTTTTTGTCGGGCAGCGATACCTCCGGCAACGCCCTGTTCGGCAACCTGCAAGTGGTCGCCGCCCGCCAGTTGCATTTGAATCCTTTGCTGTTCGCCGCCACCAACTCATCCGGCGGGGTGCTCGGCAAGATGATTTCGCCGCAGAACATCGCCACCGGCGTGTCGGTGACAGATCTCAAGGGCCAGGAAGGGTTGATTCTCGGCCGCACGTTCCTGCACAGCGTGTTGCTGACGCTGATCCTGGTGGTGATCGTCGTCTTGCAGCAGTTCGTGGTGCCCGGGATCATTCCGACGCTGCCCGCGCCTTGAGTGTTCCCGCGCCGGAGTGCTAATGTCAGCCGACGCTGACACGGACTCACTGGGTATCCCGCCTGTCGGCCGGGTCCGTAACTGAAGATCGTGGTTGTTTACGAATAGGCGCAGCGAACCCCACACATGGCATTGCCTCCCTATGCTTCCCAAGGTGCCATAGGTTTTCTCGCCCGCTACGTGCGGCGTCGGCTGGTCAGCCATTCGGTCGTCCTCCTCGCGGTGCTGGCCGCCGTGGCCTGCGCCATTGGTTCACAGTACGCGGTCAAACATTTGGTGGACGTGCTCGGCACGCGCGACGCGAACTCGCCGCTGCTCTGGGGCGCGGTGGGCTTGTTGCTGGCGCTCGCCGCGGGTGACAATCTCCTCTGGCGGCTTGCCGGCTGGGCGTCGACCTATGCCTTCGTTGCCGTGGGCGGCGACATGCGCCTCGAATTGTTCGATCATCTGTCGGGACACGGCACGCGCTACTTCGTCGAGCGCTTTCCCGGTGCACTCGCGGGGCGCATCACGGCAGCGGCGAATGCCGCATGGACCATCGAGAACTCGCTGACCTGGACCACCATCCCGCCGGGCGCGGCGGTGATCGGCAGCATCCTGGTGCTCTGTACCATCAATTGGCATCTCACCGCCGTGCTGCTGGTGGTGGTGATCGGGCTCGCGTGGATCATCGGCTGGCTCGCCTCGAAGGGTCTGGAACTGCATCAGAGTTTCGCCGGCCAGGCCGCGCATGTCAGCGGCGATCTTACCGACGTCGTCAGCAACATCGGTTTGGTGCGCGCCTTCGGCGCCGCCCACCGCGAACGCCAGCGACTCAGCATGAAAATCGAGGTGGAGATGCAGGCGCAGCGGGCGAGCCTGCGCTCGCTCGAACGCCTGCGACTGTTCCATGCCGTCAGCGTCTTTGCGGTCACCGCCGGCGTACTGATCTGGGCGGTGGAGTTGTGGCGGCGGCGGGAAATATCCACGGGCGATGTCGTGTTGACCACCACCCTGGGGTTTACGGTGCTGCACGCTTCGCGGGATTTCGCGATGGCGATGGTGGACATGGTGCAGCAGTTCGCCAAGCTGAGTGAAGCCGTGCAAGTGCTGGGGCTGCCCCACGAGATGCAGGACACCGTCGACGCGCGACCGCTCACGGTGAGCGTTGGCAGGGTCACGTTTCGCAGCGTGAATTTTAGTTATCCGAACGAGCAGGAGGTGCTTCGGCAATTCGACTTCGACGTGCCGGGCGGCCAGAAAGTGGGTCTGGTCGGGCGGTCGGGCGCCGGCAAGTCGACCATCATTGCGCTGATTCAACGACTCTATGATCCGGATGGCGGGGAGGTGCTGATCGACGGCCAGAACATCGCGCAGGTGACGCAGCAGAGCCTGCGCAGCTCGATCGCCGTGGTGCAGCAGGACATTTCACTGTTCCATCGCTCGCTGCTCGAGAATTTGCGCTACGGTCGGCCGGAGGCCACCGACGAGGAGGTGTTCCGCGCGGTCGAGGCGGCGAAGTGCACCGAGTTCATCCAGCAACTCCCCGATGGGTTCAATACCCTGGTGGGCGAGCGCGGCATGAAGCTCTCCGGCGGCCAGCGCCAGCGACTGGCGATTGCCCGCGCCTTCCTGATGGATGCGCCAATCGTCCTGCTCGACGAGGCGACCTCCGCTCTCGACACGGAATCCGAGCAATCCATTCAGGAGGCGCTGGCGCGGTTGTTCAAGGGCCGCACCGTCATCGCCATCGCGCATCGCCTCTCGACGCTCGATTCCTTCGACCGGATCGTGGTAATCGACGAAGGCCGGATCGTCGAGGATGGCGCGCCGCGCCGTCTGCTGCAATCGACGGGAGTTTACAGCCGAATGTATGGACGTCAGGTCAGAGTGGGCGTAGGGGTGGGCGTGAGTGCTGGTGTCGGTGCGGGTGCGGAGCAGGTGCCATGATGCATGGCGGGGCGCGGGCGCTGATGACGATGGCCGCCGGGCTCGCGCTGACGGCTTGCGGCACGATGCGTTCGGCGCCGCCTGCAGCACCCACCGAGGTCGCCACGCCGCCGCCGTCCGCGCCGATCATCGTGGTGACCCCGCCGCCCACCCCGCCGACCACCGAGATCATCAACCCGCCGATGCCGACCTGTCTGCCGGAGGAGACGAAACCCAAACCCAAACCGAGACCGAAACCGGCGCCGGTGCACACCGAAGCGCCGCCGCAACTGCCGACCGCACCGACGGTGGCGGAGACCCCGGCCGGCGGCATCGTCAATGCGCAGGAACGCCCCATGGCGGTGCCGGTGATGTCCATCCTCGGCAAGCAAGTGAAGGGGCCGCAGGGTGAGGATCTCGGTCGAGTGGTCGATGTGCTCGCCGACGCCAGCGGCCGCGTGCGCATCGCCGTCATTGATTTCGGCGGCTTCATGGGCGTCGGCGACCGGCGGATCGCGGTGGACTGGCCGTTGCTGCGGTTCAATCCGGACGGTGCTGATCCGTCGCTCCTGCTCGCCGTCGGCATGAACCGGTTGAAGTCGGCAAAAGAGTACAAGGGGTCCTTGCATCCGGAAACCTTGATGGAGCCGGAAGCCTCCGGTGCGAGCCCTGCTGCCAACAACAAGTGAGCGGTCTGCGGCGGTTCCGGCCGAGCCGCCGGAGCCGGCGGGTGCACCGCCGCCAGGGCACGGCGTCGCGCTGGATTGGTTCAACCTATTCGTGGCCAACATCCAGACTGGTTTCGGTCCGTTCATCGCCGTCTACCTGAGCAGCGAGCGCTGGACCCAAACGGCCATCGGTCTGGCGCTCAGCATCGGCACCGTGAGTTCGATGGCGAGCCAGGTGCCGGCCGGCGCGTTGGTCGATCTGATGCCGAACAAGACGCGGGTGGCGGCCTTCAGCGTGGTGGTGTTCACGATGAGCGCGCTGATGTTCGCCATCCATCCCATCCCGCTGTTCGTGTATCTAGCGGAAATCCTGCATGGGGTGTCGAGTTGCACGCTGGGGCCGGCGATCGCGGCAATGAGCCTGGTGATCGCCGGACGCTTCGGCATGGGCCTGAGGCTCGGCCGTAATGCCCGCTACGCCGCCATCGGCAACGGGGTCGGTGCCGCCCTGATGGGAGCCTGCGGCCAGTACGTGTCGGAGCGGGCGGTGTTCTATTTGACCGCGGCGCTGACCTTGCCGGCACTGTTCGCGCTGCTGCCGTTGCGCCATTCGGCCGTGGCCGGCGCCGCCCTGCGACCGCATCCACGGCAGCAGGGCGAGAGCCGGGCGAGGCAACTGCGGGTGCTCGGGGATCGCCGGCTGCTGATGTTCTGCGGCTGTGGGCTGCTTTTCACCTTTGCCAATGCACCGATGCTGATGCTCATCAGCGGCACGCTCACGGCGCGCGGCTCCAACCCGAGTTTATTGATCGCCGCGTGCATCGTCCTGCCGCAGATCATCGTCGCATTGGCGTCCCCCGCGGTCGGCCGCTTTGCCGGAATCTATGGGCGGCGCAGCGTCTTGATGGTCGGCTTCACCATGCTGCCGCTGCGCTGCCTGGTGTTCGCGTTCACTCAGAATCCCGACATTCTGGTGGCCGCGCAGGTGTTCGACGGCGTGGCCGGCGCGTGCTTCGGCATCTTGGTGCCGCTGATCGTGAGCGATGTGGCCGGCGATTCCGGTCACTTCAATCTGGCGCTGGGCGCGGTCGGGTTCGGTATCGGCGTGGGGGGTACCTTGAGCACGCCGGCGGCCGGTTGGCTGGCCGATCACTTCGGCACGCAGCTCGCCTTCCTGGCGCTGCTTTGCACCGGTGTGCTGGCGGTGCTGATGGCCTATCTCATGCCCGAGACGCGGCCGCAGCCGGACGCGGCCGCCGATTAGTGACGCACCACGACCACGACGTCGCCCTCGCGGCGGGTCACGGTGGCGGCGACGCCGTCACCATAGCGGTGCAGCAGGACGTCGACGGAGCCGCCGCGCAGGCGGATGTTGCGAATGTGAAGATGGTCGATGAATGCCGGCAACAGCGGGCGGTAGAAGGCCACCTCGCTGCTCCCCTCGAAGATCTCGAGGCCGAGCGTCGACTGCAACACGCACAGCGTGGTGGCGCTCGCCCAGGCCTGCGGTGAGCAGGCGACGGGGTACTGGGTCGGCGCATTGCGCTGCCGGCGCGCGAAGCCGCAGAAAAGTTCCGGCAGACGGCGCAGTTCCATGTACGAGGCGGCGTCGAACAGCGCACCGAAGACCTGCGCGGCGGCGGCCTTCTCGCCGTAGCGAGCCATGCCCATCGCGATCAGACCATTGTCGTGCGGCCATACCGAGCCGTTGTGGTAGGACATGGGGTTGTAGCGCGCGGCGGATGAGGCGAGGGTGCGAATGCCCCAGCCGCTCCACATCGCCGGCGAGAGCAGCGTCGCGGTCACGCGACGCGCACGCTCGGCGGAGGCGATGCCGGTCAGCAGCACCTGGCCGGTGTTCGACGAGACCACGCGGCAAGGCTGCTTGGCGCCATCGAGCGCGAGCGCATAGACGGACAGTTCATCGCACCAGAATTTTTCCTCGAATTGGCGGCGCAGCGCCACCGCCTGCGCCTGCAGCGTCGCGGCCAGCGAGTGCAGCCCGAGCGCCCCGGCAAGCAGCGCGCCATGGCGCTTCGCGCCATAGACGTAGGCCTGTACCTCGCAGAGCGCAATGGGCCCCTCGGCGAGCTGTCCGTCGGCGTGAAAAATCGAATCATACGAATCCTTCCAGCCCTGGTTGGAGAGTCCTTCCTTGGTTTGCCGGTAGTACTCGACGAAGCCATCGCCATCGCGGTCACCGTAGGTGTCGATCCAGCGCAAGGCCGCCTCCGCATTCGGCCAGAGCGCGCGCACCGTGTCGAGATCGCCGGTGCGCACGAAGTATTCGCCGAGCAGCAACACGAACAGCGGTGTGGCATCGACGCTGCCGTAATAACGGCCGAACGGCACTTCGCGCAGGTTGGCCATTTCACCGTGGCGCATCTCGTGCAGGATTTTCCCGGGCTCGGCATCGCGTTCCGGTTCGATCGCGGTCGCCTGGGTGGCCGCGAGGAAGCCGAGCACGCCCTTCGCAATGCTCGGATCGAGCCAGAGCGTCATCAGCGCGGTGATGATGCCATCGCGACCGAACGGCGTGCTGAACCAGGGCGTGCCGGCATACGGGTAGTGACCCTGCGGCGTGTTGGTCACCAGCATGTACAGATCCGACACGCAGCGGCGCACGATTTCGTTGAACACGGAGTTGGAGCTGTCGACGCTGGCGGCGCGGCTGCTCGACTCGCGCAGCGCATGACGCGCGGCGCGCATCTGCCGGTAGAAGACCCGGCCGCTCCAATCATCGGCCCCCTCCGCCACGCCGTAGCGCACGAAGATGCGCCGTGTCGTGTGCGGCGGCAGGTCGAGTTCGTAAGCGGCGCGGCCGACGGTCAACACCGTCGGCTGGGGTTCGAACTCGAGGCTGGTCGTGCGCTCGATGCGATCGAGGCCTACGTAACGCAGCGCGACCGCTTGCTCGCTCGACAACGCGGCGCTCGCACTGCCGCGCGCGGCGCGCCGCTCGCCGCGAACCTCGAACAGATCGGCGAAATCGGCCGCGAAACGAAACGACAGCCGCACGTGCAGCGGGTGTTCGCTGTAGTTGCGCACGAGCAGCCGTTCGTGACAGGCGCCCTTCCAGATGAACTTCACGCGCTGCAGGTGAAGCTGTTCACGCCGCAGCGCGACCTTGCCATCGATCAAGAGATCAGGATTGCTTAGATCGGCGCTGAAGACGGCGTTGTCGTCCTGGGTCGTGGAACTCAGCAGCAGCGGCCGGGCCTCCTCGAACAGCAACTGGAATTGCGACAGGATGCGCGTGTCGCGATGATACAGGCCCTCGGAATTTCCCGGCTCACCACCGATATCGCCGCGGTGATCGAAGACCGCGAAGGTGTCACCGTACTTCAGCGTGCGCGTGCGGCGCTCCTGCAGCGTCGCACTGGCGGCGATCGCATACTGTGGCACCGCGTCGTCCACTGAGTGGGATGTCGATTCTGGTTGGCTGATGCTGTTCACGTGTGCCCCAATTTTGCCCGCTCGTTTGTAAAAGTTGCAGAGCTCTGAATCCCCAAGCCCGGCGAAACGTCGTAATATCCAACAATAAACCATGCGGGGACGAAAGACCGAATGAAGATCGCACAAGTCGCGCCGTTGACCGAGGCCGTGCCGCCGAAGTTGTACGGCGGTACTGAACGGGTGGTGGCTTATCTTACGGATGCGCTGATCGAATTGGGGCATGAGGTGACGTTGTTTGCATCGGGCGACAGCCTCACCAAGGCCAAGCTCGTGTCCAACTGGCCACGCGCCTTGCGCCTCGATCCGACGGTCAGGGATTACTTCGCGCCGCTGTTCATGCAACTCGACACGGTGTCGCGACACGCGCATGAGTTCGACATGATCCACAACCATCTCGACTACTTCGGGTTTCCGCTGTTGCGGCAGGTCGGCGTGCCGTCGGTGACGACGCTGCACGGCCGCCTCGACTTGGGCGAACTGCCGCATTTGTACAATCACTACGGCGACATGCCCGTGGTATCGATCTCCGATTCACAGCGCCTGCCCCTGCCGAATGCGAATTATGTGGCGACCGTTCTGCACGGGCTGCCCAAGGACCTGCTGCATAAGGGCGAGGGCAACGGCGGTTACGTGGCTTTTCTCGGTCGCATCTCGCCCGAGAAGGCGCCGGATGCCGCCATCAGAATCGCCGCCGCCGCGGGCGTGCCCATCAAGATGGCCGCGAAGGTGGATCGGGTCGACGAGGAGTATTTCAAGGCGGTGGTCGAGCCGCTGCTCGGCACCGGCGACGTGGATTTCATCGGCGAAATCGCCGAACATCAAAAAAGCGATTTTCTGGGGCGGGCGAAGGCACTGCTGTTTCCGATCGCGTGGCGCGAGCCCTTCGGTCTGGTGATGATCGAGGCGATGGCCTGCGGCACGCCGGTGATCGCCTTCAACAACGGCTCGGTGCCGGAGGTGCTGACCGACGGCGTCACCGGCTTCATCGTCGAGAACGAGGCGCAGGCAATCGCGGCGCTCAGCAAGATCGACATGCTCGACCGGGCAAAGATACGCGGCGAATTCGACCGGCGCTTCACCGCGCAGCACATGGCGCAGAACTACCTCGACTTGTATGCGCGGCTGGCGGGATGTTGCTAGTCGACTCCTACGCGCGGCTGCCGGACAAATTCTTCAGCCGGATCGGACCGACGCACGTCGCCGCGCCGCGGCTCGTGAAGTTCAATGCGGCGTTGGCGGCGGAACTCGACCTCGATCTGGACCCGGATGCCTTGGCACAGATCTTCTCCGGTAATGCGCTGCTGCCCGGCGCCGAGCCCATCGCCATGGTGTACGCCGGACATCAATTCGGCCAGTTCGTACCGCAGCTCGGCGATGGTCGGGCCATCCTGATCGGGGAGGTGCGGGATCGAGCCGGCCGGCGCCGTGACATTCAGCTGAAGGGCTCGGGACGCACGCCGTATTCGCGAGGCGGCGACGGCCGTGCGGCCTTGGGTCCGGTATTGCGCGAGTATCTGGTGAGCGAGGCGATGCATTCGCTCGGGGTGCCCACCACACGCTCATTGGCCGCGGTGACGACCGGCGAGACGGTGTTTCGGGAGCGGCCGCTGCCGGGGGCCATCGTCACGCGGGTCGCCTCGAGTCACGTCAGGGTGGGAACTTTTCAATTCTTTGCGGCTCGCGGCGACGATGCAGCCACGCGCCGACTCGCGGATTACGTCATCGAACGTCACTATCCGCAGGCAGCGGCGGCGATCAATCCCTATCTGGAGTTGTTGTGCAGCGTAATCGACCGTCAGGCGCAACTGGTGGCGAGTTGGATGAACGTGGGATTCATCCACGGCGTCATGAACACGGACAATATGTCGATCAGTGGCGAGACCATCGATTTCGGACCCTGCGCCTTCATGGACGAGTACGATCCGGCGACGGTGTTCAGTTCCATCGACCACCGGGGTCGTTATGCCTATGCGAATCAACCGGCTGCCGCGCAGTGGAACCTCGCGCGCTTCGCCGAGACGCTGTTGCCGCTCATCGATGCGGATCGGGACCGGGCCATCGACGCGGCCACCACCGCAGTCGTCGAGTTCGCGGCGCGTTACGCCGCCCATCGGTTGTCCGGGATGCGCCGCAAGCTGGGACTGTTCCTCGAGGAGGACGGCGATGCGGATTTGCTCGCGGCGCTGGAGGCGCTGATGCAGGAGTCGCGTGCGGATTTCACGCTGACCTTTCGACGGCTGTGCGCCGCCGCCGAGAGCGAGGCGGCGGATGCGCTGCTCGAGGAGACTTTGCGGGGTGTCGATGTTCGGGGGTGGCTGCTGCGCTGGCGGGCGCGGCTCGAACGCGAGCCGCAGGCGCGAGGCGAGCATGCGGCCTGCATGCGCCTGGTCAATCCCTGGGTGATCCCGCGCAACCATCGCATCGAGGCGGTCATCTCAGCCGCGGTGGAACGAGACGATTTCGCGCCGTTCGAGGAGTTGTCGCGCGTGTTGTCTTACCCCTATGAGGAGCGTGCCGCCGTCGCCGCCTATGCGAACCCGCCCGCTCCCGAGGAGCGCGTGCTGCAGACCTTTTGCGGCACTTAGGAGTCTCAAACATGGACGACATGGAACGTATTCAGAGTAAGATTGCCTTCCTCGAACGGGCCAACAACGAGTTGAGCGACGTGGTGTATCGACAGCAACAGGAAATACGCGCGTTGTTCACGCGCTTCGCCGAATTGGCGGAGCGGTTCGAAGCGGCCACCGTGGAACAGCCGCCACTGTCAACCGACGCGGAGCGGCCACCACATTATTGACATGGAGGTTGCAACCACACCTTATTGGCAGCGGCAGCTGCGCGTGGAACTGCCGGCGGCGGCGCTCCCGAAGCGTGTTGATGTGCTGATCGTCGGCGGTGGCTATACGGGTCTGTCGGCGGCACGGGAGACCAGCGCCGCGGGCGCGGCCACCTGGGTGCTCGAGGCCGGCGCGATCGGGGCCGGCTGTTCGGGACGCAATGGCGGCCAGGTCGCCCATAGCATCAAGCCGACCTTCGCCGCGCTCTCGCGGCTGCACGGAGCGGAGCGTGCACATGCCATCTGTCGTGAGGGTCATGAGGCCATGGCCTACCTCCGTTGGTTGGCGACCGCCGGCGGCGTCGACTGCGATTGGCGTCAACAGGGCTGCTTCTTCGGTGCGCACACGCGCCGGCATCTACGCGCCATGGCGCGGTTTGCCGAGCATCAGCCGGCGGGGCTGGAACAATCCATCAGCGTGATATCGAGGGCGGACCAGCGGCAGGAGATAGACACCGATTTCTATCATGGCGGCTGCGTGTATCACGATGACGCCTCGGTGGATCCGATGCGCCTGCTGCTAGGCCTGTTGCAACGCGCGCAGGCGGCGGGCGCGACCGTGATCGACCATTGCCCCGCTCAATCGGTGACCGCGAACGGCGAAGGCTTCGAGGTGACGACACCGCGGGGCCGGATCCAGGCACGCAAGGTGCTGATCGCCACCAACGGTTACACGGGGCCTGAAATGCGCTGGCATCGACGGCGAGTCATTCCCATCGGCAGCTATCAAATCGCCACGGAGGCGTTGCGCCCGGAGTTGGTGCGGCAGCTGATCCCGCATGGCCGGAACATCGTCGACTCACGACGGTTGGTGGTTTATTTCCGCCCATCGACGGATGGCACGCGAATCATCTTCGGCGGCCGCGCCGCCTTGAACGAAACCGATCCGCGTGCATGCGAACCGCGATTGCAGGAGATGATGACGCAAATCCTGCCGCAGTTGCGGGGCGTGCGCACCGAGCATGCGTGGGCGGGATGGGTGGCTTATACCTTCGATGAATTACCGCATCTCGGCTGCCATGAGGGCATTCACTATTGCATGGGCTATTGCGGCCAGGGCGTGCCGCTCGCGCCGCATTTCGGTCGGCGCATCGGTCAGCAGATGATGGGCTTGGCCGAGGGCCGTACGGCGCTCGACGGACTGCCGTTTCCAACGCGCGCCTATTATGCCGGGACGCCGTGGTTTCTGGCGCCATCGGTGCTCGCTTACCGGGCGCTCGACGTGCTCGGGGTGTAGGGACGGCGGCGGAGGCGGCGCGTGGTTTTCGCGATCCTTGGCGCGGTGTCTATAATGCCGACCATGGCTCCGGTATCGTTGAAATTGCTCTCGTCCATGGCGACGCGTGACCTGCTCGCGGACCTCATTGCGCACTATGAGCTCGAGTCGGACGATAGGGTGAGCTGCGAGGCGGCGGGTGGGGTCGATGTGGCCAAGCGGGTGCGCGCCGATGACCCGGCGGATGTGGTCGTGCTCGCGAGCAATGCCATCGACTCACTCATCGCCGATGGGAAACTCCGCCATCGGATCGATCTGGTGCGCTCCGGCATCGCCGTGGCGGTTCGCGCCGGGGCGGTGCGACCGTCCATCGAGACCGAGGCTGCCGTCAAGGCGGCGGTGCTGGCGGCGGCGAGCGTGAGTTATTCCACCGGTCCCTCGGGCGTGTATCTCGAGAAGATGTTCGCGCGCTGGGGAATTCTCGAGGAGATCCGCGCGCGCATCGTGGTGCCGCCGCCCGGCGTACCGGTGGGCTCGTTGGTGGCCTCCGGAGCCGTCGCCCTCGGCTTTCAGCAACTGAGTGAGTTGCAAAATCTCGCGGGACTCGAGCTGTTGGGACCGCTGCCGTCGTCTATTCAAAGCCTCACGGTATTTTCGGGTGCGGTTGCGGTGCGCTCGCCCGCCGTCACCGCCGCCGAGTCGCTGTTGCGATTCCTGGCATCGCTCGAGGTGGCGCCGATCAAGCGGCGGCATGGCATGGAGACAATCTGAAGCACGTCATGCCGCTCGAGCGTTGGCCGCCATTCCGTGCATTACGCGCCGTCCTGATCGGGCTCGCCGCGCTCGGCGCCTGTTCCTGTGCGACCGCATCGCCGGAGCAGGGCGGCATTCGTTGGGTGGGTCGCTGGCTCCCCCCGGAGAGCGCACCCACCGCCACCTACGAAGGGTCGATGGCGATTTTCCGCTTCAAGCATTCGTCGACGCTCGCCGCCGACATCAACGTCACGAATTCGAAGGGCGACCAGCCGTTGTTCATCTCGGTGCGCGTCGACGGCGGCAAGCCCGTGCGCATGGCGCTTGCGCGCGGGGCGCATCCGGGCGTGGTGCTGGCCTCGGGGCTGACGCAGCAGATTCACCGCGTGACCTTGCGCAAGGAGGGTGAGCCTTGGTTCGGCGCGCTGCAAGTGTCGAACCCCAAGCTCGATGTGGCCGGACGGTGGCAGGCAGTGGAGGGTGATCGGCCCATCATCGAGGTGATCGGCGACAGCGATTCAACGGGCATTTGCGCGTTGGGTCCGGACAGCCCCGCCGAGGGTGAGAGCATTTGGAATTCCAGCTGGGCCTCGGAGGCGGCGTCCTGGGTGGGACAGCTCGAGTCGGGTTTGGCGGCCGTGGGACATCCGGCCGATGTGGTGGATCTGGCCATCTCCGGTTCCAAGACCGTGGGCGAGGCTGAGACCTACGATGACACCGCGCCCGACTACAGCGACACCAAATTCGACGGCTATTGGCCGCCCGGGCGGCAGCATGCCGCGGTGGTCTTCATGTGGGGCGGCGGCAACGACCGCCATGCCGGCGGTGATGTGGCGAAGCGGGGACCCGTCACCTATGCGACGTTGAGCACGTACCAGCGCGGTGTCTACGATCTGCTGACAAAGATCTTCGCCCGCAACCCGGACGTGCGGGTGGTGCTGTTGCAATACATCGATCCGACGATTCCGGATTGGACGCCGGCGCTCGATCAGGTGCGCGGCTTGTTCCCCTTGGACGAACAGCAGCGCATGTTCAATCTCTTGGTCTACGATCCGAAAGGCACCCAGGATGCCTGCGAGGCCGATCCCGATGGGCACCCGAATCTTTATCTGCATACCGCGTGGGCGGCGCAGATTCTACTCTGGTTGAACGCGCCGGGCCGCCTGCAACAATTCGGCTTCTCGAGCGGTGAGGAGTGGAACGAGCCTTGAACGCAGGAGCGGCTCGAATCATTCGAGCCGCCCTGCATGTGCGTCAGCCGAGACCCACCGGGACGAACAGGCGGGTCGCGCCGCGCTGGATCAAGAGCGCCACCTGGTTCTCGTGGGAACCGATCATCTTGCGCAGTTGCTCGACGCTCTGCACCGGATTGCCGTCGACCGAGAGGATCACATCGCCGGGTTGGATGCCGGCATCGGCCGCGTGACCCTTCGCCGCTTCGACCATCAGACCGCCGTCGACGCCGGCCTGTTGGCGCTCCGCGGGGCTCAAGGAACGCAGTGCGAGGCCTAGTCTGCCCTGCTCGGCGGGGCCCGTGGACGCCTGTGCGACCGTGGATGCATCCGCGGCACCGATCGTCGCGCTGATGGATTGAGTCTTGCCGTCGCGCCAGATTTCGAGCGTTGCCCGTTCACCCGGCGTGGCGATGCCGACCTGCGATGATAATTGTCCCGCGGTCTCGATGGGATGGCCGTTGAACTGCAGAATGACGTCGCCCGCCTTGATGCCGGCATGCGCCGCCGAGCTATCCGGTTCGACCTGCGCGACCAGAGCGCCGCTCGGCGTTTTCAGTTTGAACGAATCGGCGAGCGATTGATCGAGCGTCTGGACTTCGACACCGAGGCGGGCATGCGCGACCTTGCCGGTCTTGACGATTTGATTCTCGACCTGCATCGCGACGTTGATCGGGATCGCGAAGGAAACCCCTTGATAGCCGCCCGAGTTGCTGTAGATCTGCGCATTGATGCCGACCACGGCGCCATTGGAATCGAACAGCGGGCCGCCGGAATTGCCGGGATTGACGGCAGCATCGGTTTGAATGAAGGGCACATAGCCGTCACCCGGCAGCGAGCGCCCCTTGGCGCTGACGATGCCGGCGGTCGCCGTCTCCTCGAGCCCGAACGGCTCGCCGATCGCCAACACATAATCGCCGACGCCGAGATTATCGGAATTGCCGAGCTGGACGGTGGGCAGGTTGGTGGCGCTGATCTTCAGCACCGCGATGTCGCTGGTGCGATCCGCGCCCAAGACCTTCGCCTTGAATTCGCGGTGGTCGGAGAGGGTGACGGTGACCTGCTTGGCGCCGTTGACGACGTGTGCATTGGTGAGCACCAAACCGTCCGGTGAAATGATGAAGCCCGAGCCCTGGGCATGCATGACCCGCGGGTGGGGACTCGGCATGTTCGGGAAGAACTGCGACAGGGGATTCTCATCCTGTGGGCCGCCCATGGCGGGGCCGTCTTCGTCGGCCGTGGGCATGATGCCGGCGGTGGTGACACCGACGACCGCCGCCTGGTTCTCAGCAACGATGGCGCGGTAGTTGGGCGCGCTGGTCGGCGGGATGAGGTGAGCTGCCGTCGGGGATGAGGGTGTGGTCGTCGCCGTCGCCGCGGTGGGCGCGGTCGCGGCCATGGGCGGCGTTGTTGCGGTGGGCGCCACTTGCGGGTGCAAAAGCGCTTCTGCGGACAGACCGCTCACGGCGCCAACGGCCAAAATCCCGGCGATCGCGAGCCCAAGGGTCGTGTTGCGGATTTGCATGGAGTCTCTCCTCGAGTTTGGATGGCACATTGCCGTCGAGGGCGCACCTTCCCATGCCTGCCTTAATCCAACCTTAAGGGAATTGGACGGTGACCTCGAGTCCGCCGCCGGGGGCGTCGGCCAGGGTGAGTTCGGCGGCGTGACGCCGGGCGATGGCCGCGACGATCGCCAGCCCTAAGCCGCTGCCGCCGGCGGTTGCCGAGGGTTGGCGGTAGAACCGGTCGAACACCCGCGCCCGGTCGGCGGCGGGTATTCCCGGCCCGTTATCGGCGACCACCAGCGTCGTTCTGCCGGCGGCGGCTGCGCAGCGCACCCGCACGGCGCCACCCGGCGGCGTATAGCGCACGGCATTGTCGATGAGGTTGCGGGCGAGCGCGCGCAGCGCCTCACGGTCACCCGTGACGCGGCTGGCCTGCCCGGCATCGAGACTCACCTCGATGCGGCGGCTGTCAGCCAGCACGCTGCTATCGGCGATGGCCTCGGCGGCGACGTGGGCGAGATCGACCGGGGTCGGCACCGCGCCCACATCGGCATGGTCGCTGCGCGCGAGTACCAGCAGTTGTTCAACCAAATGGATGGATCGCTCCACCGCGGCGCCGAGCCGCTCGCGCGCTTGGCGTTGAGCCTCGAGGTCCGGCGCCCTGTCGAGAAGCTGCATCTGCAACCTGAGCGCGGTCAGCGGCGAGCGCAGCTCGTGGGCGGCATCGGCGATGAAATCGCGCTGCGCGGAGATGGATGTTTGCAGCCGCGACAACAGGCGATTGAGTTCGTGCACGAGGGGAGCGATCTCCAGCGGCAGGGCATCGACGGCGAGCGGACTCAAGCTGTTGACGTCGCGCCGCTGCACCTCGGCCGTCACTGCGCGCAGCGGTCCGAGCCCGCGACCGACGATCCAGGCGGCGAACGCGATCATCACCGGCAGCAACAAGAGCAGCGGCACCACCACGCGCAGCGCGGCCGCGCGGGCCAGCCCCTGTCGGACGCGGATCGGTTGGGCGATCTGGATCACGCCCTCGTGGGTCGCGAGGCCGTAGGCGCGCCAGCGTTCGCCGCGCAGCGTCAGGTCGGTATAGCCCAGCACCACCTGATTGAGCATGGGCAGTCCCGGACGCGAGAGATACACGCGGGTGCCGAATAGATCCCAGATCTGCACCACGAAATCCGACTCGCCCTGATCGGGCGGCAGCTCGATGCGTGGCGCGAGGGTGATCTGGCCGCGCAGCGACAGCGCCATTTGCCGCAATTGATAATCGAACAGATCCGAGGTTTCGTTGAGCACGCGGTGATACGTGACGAGCGCGGCCAAGAGCGACACGAAGGCGACGAGGATGGTGAGCGCCAACACCAGTCGCGCACGAATGGAAGTCACTGTTTCTTCGGCACGAAGTAGCCGACGCCGCGCACCGTGCGGATCGCGTCACTGTCTAATTTGCGGCGCAGGCCGTGGATGTACACCTCCACCGCATTGCTGCCGATCGGATCATCCCAACCGTAGAGCCGCTCCTCGAGTTGGGCGCGCGACAGCACGGCGCCGGGACGCTTGAGCAGGGCCTCGAGCACGGCGTATTCATGCGCCGACAGGCTCACCGGCGCGCCTTTGTACTCGACCTCGCGGGTGGCCGGATCCAAGCGGATGTCGCCATGCTGAATCAGCGGCTCGCCGCGGCCCGCGGCACGCCGGAGCACCGAGCGGATCCGCGCCGTCAGTTCATCCAGATCGAAGGGTTTGACGACGTAGTCATCGGCGCCCGCATCGAGTCCCGCCACCCGGCTCGGCACGTCGTCGCGCGCGGTGAGCACGATCACCGGCGTGGCATCACCTCGCAGCCTGAGCTCGCGCAGCACGGAAATTCCATCCCGGCTGGGCAGGCCGAGATCGAGCAGCACCACGTCGAAGACGGTGGACCGCAGGGCGGCCGAGGCTCGTTCGCCGTCGCGCAGCCAATCGACCGCGGCGCCGATCTGGCGCAGGGCGGTCTCGAGGCCTTGCGCGATCATGACGTCGTCTTCAACCAGTAACACTCGCATCGCAAAACCCGCGTCGCCGCCCTCGGCTGCGGGCCCGATCCTATCAAGTTCTGCGGCGGGCGGCCGACCTAGAAACTCAAGCGAGTTAATCGGCCGGTGGAGACAAAGTGACCGTACTCATACCCAATCAGAAGATTTTGGCCCGTTGGAACGGCGCGCTGCAGGCGCGCCTGCGCTATGCGCCGCTCGAGCGGTTCTTGCGGTCCCAGGGTCTCAAGTGGATCGCAACCGGGGAGACCCGGATCACCGATAATCTCGCGACCGCCACCATCCGGCTGGTCGGTGAGGCACTGTCCGCCTGTGACGCCCAGTCGCCGCTGTTCCAAGCGCCGCTCTGCCATGCGGCCGTGGGGCAGAGCGCCTGCGCCGTCAGTTCGGCGGTGGCGCTCTTGATCCAGGAGCCGAATTATTGGCGGACGGGATCGCTGGTCGCCACCGCTCGGCTGCTCGAGAATTCCATCGGCTTGAGCGCCGCGGCGCATCTGGCCGCGGCGGCCGCCCGCGATTACAGTCTCGCCATCAACAATGGCACGCTCGACCCGCACGTCATTCACATCGGCCGCCTGGCCAGGGCGGCGGTGGAAGACAACTCGCCGGAGGATCTTGCCCACACCGTGCGGCTGATAACGCAGCGCCTGCTGGCGGCGCCGTCGAAACCGCCGCGGCTGCGGGCGCCCAAGGCCGGCGACCCGACCGTGGCCTGCGACCGAGGTGGCGTGAACTTCATGTAGGAAATCGACCCGGCACGTTCGCGGCGCGGAAGCATAGCGTCGCGGTAGCTTCTGTGTTGTAAATCGGGGAACTGGCGGCCTTATTTGCGGTCCCAAATCCACGAACCACCATGTTTGACCCAGACCCCCAACGGAACACATCCCCGTCGCAGCGGAGCGCGGGGGCGTGACGCGTCCCGAGCAGCGCGAGCAGCTGTTCGAGATGGCCCTCTCGGCCGTGACGGAAGCCGTGTTGACCGTCGATGAGAATCAACGCATCACCTACCTCAACACGGCCGCCGAAGTGCTCACCGGGTGGCGGCGCGTCGAGTCGCTCGGCAAGCCCTTGAGTGTGGTGTTGGATCGCCGCGGTCTGACCAGCGACATCGAGTACGAGGAGAGGCCGATGATCGATCCCGACGGTCGCTTCCAGGGTGCGGTGTTGGTTTGCCGGCGGCGTCGCCTGGATGTGGAGATTGCCCTGCAAACCAGCAACGCGTCGTTGCTCGCCCATGATGAGGCGCTGTTCGAGGAGAAGGAGCGCGCGCAGGTGACCCTGGATTCCATCGGTGATGCGGTGGTTACGGTCAACTTCAGCGGCCGGGTGACTTTTCTCAACCGGGTGGCGGAAAAACTCACCGGCTGGACGCAAAGCGAAGCCAAGGGCAAGACGGTCGATGAAATCTTCAGCATCGTCGAGTGCCAGACAGGCGAGCCGATTACTTGTCCGACGGCGCGCGCCATCATCGAGGACCGGCGGGTATCGATCACCTCGGGGTGCCTGCGCGCCGGGCACGGCGGCGCCGATATTGCCGTGGAGGTTTCGGCGGCGCCGATTCACGATCGGATCGGCGGTGTGATCGGCGCGGTGATGGTGGCGCAGGACGTCACCGCCGCGCGCGAATTGTCGCAGCAGCTAAAGCGCCTGGCGCTGCACGACAGTCTCACCGATCTGCCGAATCGGACCTTGTTCAGCGAGCGGCTGCGGGCCGCCATCACCGCGGCGCAGAGCCATGGCGGGCATACGGCGGTGCTGTATGTCGATCTCGACCGGTTCAAGTGCATCAATGATTCATTGGGTCACGCCATCGGCGATCAGCTCCTGCAGGCGGCGGCATTGCGCCTGCAGGGCTGCGTCCGCAGCAGCGACACGGTGTGCCGCCAGGGTGGGGATGAGTTCGTGGTGCTGCTGGCGGCCGTCGCGCACGCCGCCGATGCCACGGCCTGTGCCGAGAACATCTTAGGATCGCTGCAGTCGCCGTATCGGATCGGCGATCATGAATTGCGCCTCACCGCCAGCATCGGCGTCGCGGTGTTTCCCGACGATGCGGCCGAGGGCGAGGCATTGGTCCGCTGCGCCGACGTCGCCATGTATCGCGCAAAAAATAACGGCCGGAATAATTACCGTGCGTTCGACAAGACTCTGAGCGGCGGCCCGAGCGAGTGACGTCAGACAGACCTTACAAACGATGCGTGGGCGCCACCGATGGGAAGGGATTCGCTCGATCACGCAGACTGCCCGCACCCTAAACAACATTGGAGCGACAACATGGGTCGGGGAATTCTGCTTTGGATGCTCGGTGTGCCTCTGCCGGTGATTTTGTTGCTGGCCATGTGTTCGCATCACTGACGCCGTCGCGATGAGCACGGTGTCCTGGCCGGCCATCATCGCCGGTGCCTTCGCCGCCGCCGGCGTCTCCCTGATCCTGCTTGCGCTCGGTTCGGGCCTTGGCTTCGCGGCGGTCTCGCCCTGGCACGATGAGGGTGTGTCGGTGACCACCTTCAGCATCGCAACGGCGATCTGGCTCATCGTCACGCAGTGGCTGTCCGCCGGCATGGGCGGCTATGTCGCCGGCCGCCTGCGCAGCCGCTGGTTGGGCACCCATGAACACGAGGTGTTTTTCCGTGACACCGCGCACGGCCTGGTGACCTGGGCGGTGGCGAGCGTATTGACGGCCGCCCTGTTGGCATCCTCGCTGGGTGCGCTCGCGGGGGCTGTCACCCATGCCGCGAAGAGCGCAATCAATGTTGACTACAGCGTCGAACGCCTGCTGCGGCCCTCGGCCGAGGCGGTGGCTAGCGGCGCCGCCACCGGCGCAACTCCGGCCGCCACCGTGCACGAGGAGGCGGCTCACATCGTTGCGCATGCGCTGACGAACGGCGCCTTTCCGGAAGCAGATCGAGCCTACCTCTCGTTTCTTGTGGCCGGGCAGGTCGGCGTGCCGGCCGCCGAGGCGCAGCGGCGGGTCGACGATTTCATCGCCGCTTGCAACGCCGAGGTCGCGCGCGTCAAGGCGGTGTCCGATGCGGGGCGCAAGGCCACCGCGGAAGCCTCGTTCTATCTTGCGCTTTCCTTGTTGGTGGGCGCGTTCATTGCCAGCGTGGCGGCCGCGCTAGGTGGTCGCGAGCGGGACCTCCATGTTTAGCGAGGTCGCCTCGCCGCCGTCATAGACCAGCATTTGATTGCGGCCGAGTCGCCGCGCCTGATACGCCGTCTTGTTGGCGGCCGCCAGCAATTTGGCGGCGCTGGCAAACGGTGCTTCGGGCCGGCAGGTGGCGATGCCGAGCGCCGCCGAGGCGGTGATCCCGCCGGCGCTGACGTCGTCCACCGCGGCGCGCAGACGGTCGAGTATGAGTTCTGCTTGACGGCTGGCGCCCGCGGTGTCGAGACCGGGGAGAATGATGATGAAATCCTCGCCCCCGTAGCGGGCGACGCAGTCAGTATCGCGGACGGCGTCCAAGATGATCTTGGCCGTGGCGGTGAGCACGGCGTCAGCGGTGGTGGCGCCATAGGTGTCGTTGATCTCGCGGAATTGGCCGAGCGCGGCGAAGATCACGGAGAGCGGCCACTTGCCGTCCAAAGCACCGTCGAATTCGGCTTCCAAGACCCGGTCGAGATGCGCCCGATTGAACACCCCGGTGAGCGGATCGCGCCGGTGATGCTCTTCGAGCGCCGTGGTGCGCGCGGTGAAATCCGCGGTCACGCGTTGCAGGGAGTTCAGTTGCTGCGCGGTGTAGAGGTTTCGCATCACCAGCATTTCGCGCGCCTGCTCGAGAATCGCGGCACAGGCATCGACATCCATCAATGACGCGTCGTACAAGCGTTCGATCTCGGGCATCTGGCCGACGAGTTGTTCCATGGCGAGACCCACGGACTCCATCGGCAGGCCCAGCCAGGTATGGGCGTTTGCCGACAGTTCGATGAGTTTCAGTGACGTGCGCTCGCCCAGCAGCATCTCGGCGCTGTCGCTGCCCAAGGTCAGGCAGCGCGCCGCCAAGCCGAGCCGGGTTTCCGGATCGCCGGCGGTGGGTGAGTGGCTCCACTCGACCATTTCGCACAGTGACTCCGGCAGATGCCAGAGTCGGAGCAGCCACGCACTGACGGAGGCATGATCCACCCCTAAGCGCGCGGTCTCGAGCGCGACGCACTGCGCGTGGTTGGCGTGCGCCGCCAGATCCTCGTAGAAGTCCGGCTGCACCCGGTCGATCGCCAGGATCGCGATGTCCTGCAACAAGGCTGCAAGGAAGATTTCTTCGACGGCGTCCAGCCGTTGCAATTCGGCGAAGGCACGGGCGGAGGTCGCTCCCAGCAGTGCGCGCCGCCAGTAGCGGTTGTAGTCGATGCGCGAGGTCTTTGCGCTCCGGTAGGTGCCGAGCAGGGTGAAACTCAACGCCAGGGTGGTGGCGCAGCCGAGACCCAGGACGACCAATGCCTGTCGCAAGTTCTGGCTCTTGCGCTGCTTTGCATACAGCGGCGAGTTCGCGATGCGGAGGATCTTCGCGGTCAGGGCCGGGTCTCTGGCGATGACGGTCGCCACCTGCACCACGTCGCAGTCGGGATCGGCGGCGAGGTCCAGGATCTGGGCGGCAATGGCGGGCGGACTGGGGAAGCTCGAGGCGAGCTTGAGTCGTTTTTGTAATTGCTCGAGCATGCCCTTACCTCAGTCGCGCATCGATGGCTCTCTTGGTAGCGGCAGGGCGGGCGCGGACTTGAGGCCCGCCAAGGTGTGCACATGCGCGACGGCGCTGCGCCCCAGGGCGGACAGTTGGTAGCCGCCCTCCAACATGGAGACGATACGGCCCGCGGCATGCCGCTCGGCGACGGCCATCAATTGACCCGTCAGCCAGACGTAATCAGCTTCCACCAGCGCCATGCCGCCCAACAGATCGTCGCGATGCGCATCGAATCCGGCCGATATGAAGATCATCTGCGGGCGGAACCGCTCGAGCGCGGGCAGCCATTGGTCGCGAACCGCCGCGCGCACGGCGTCGCCGCCGCTGCCCGCGGATAAGGGGACGTTGACCATGTTGGGCGCGCAACCCGCCGCGCCCGAGTAGGGATAAAAGGGATGTTGAAAGAAGCCGGCCATGAGCACCCGCTCCCGCCACTTCGGTTCGCCGAACATGTCTTCGGTGCCGTTGCCGTGGTGGACGTCGAAGTCGATGATGGCCACCCGGTCCAAGCCCTTGACGTCAAGGGCATAGGCGGCGGCAACGGCGACATTGTTGAAAATGCAAAAGCCCATCGAACGCAGGCGCGTGGCGTGGTGGCCGCAGGGACGCACGGCGCAGAACGCATTGCGGCTGGTGCCGCCCATGACCTCATCCACCCCCCGCATGCCGGCCCCGGCGGCGCGGCGCGCCGCATCGAGGCTGAACGGGTTCATCGCCGTATCCGGATCGAGTTGCAGCCGTCCGTGGGTGGGCGCCATGGCGAAGATCGATTGGACGTACTCGGCCTCATGCACGCGCGCCAGGTCCCCGGCGGCCGCGAGCGGCGCCTCGAGACAGCGCAACTGCTCGAGCAGCCCGGCAGCCTGCATGGCCTCATGGACCGCCGTGAGCCGCTCCGGGCACTCGGGGTGGCCGGCCCCCATGTCATGGCGCAGGCAATCGGCATGAGTGAGGTAGGCGGTGGTCATCGACCGCTAGTCTAGCGCGCTGCCGCGCCGTCATGCAGTATCGCGCACTATGTCTGTCAAACTGCCGGCCGTCTCGCAAAACGCCGACGTGCGCTTTCTCGGGCGACTGCTCGGCGAGGTGCTCCGTCGCTACGGCGGGGAGGCGTTGTTTCAGCGGATCGAGGCGATCCGTGCGTCGTCGGTGGACCGCTATCGAGGGATCGCCAAACCGCGCGGCCTCGGCAGCGAATGGGAGTCGCTGTCCCTCGATGAGACCGTGGCGTTCGCGCGCAGCTTCATGTTGTTCTCCATGCTGGCGAATTTGGCCGAGGATCGCCGGTCGGTGGTCACGGAACTCGAAGGCACGCTGGCCGCGGCCCTCGAGTTCCTGCGGGAGCAGGGTATCGATGCGGCGGCGGCGGCCGATTTATTGGAACGTGCGCTGGTGGTGCCGGTGCTGACCGCGCATCCCACCGAGGTGATGCGCAAGAGCATGCTGGATCATCGCAATCGCATCGCCGCGCTGCTGCGCCTCAAGGATACCGGCGCGACCGAGACCCCCGAGGGGGAGGTCATCGTCGACAGCATCAGCGCGCAGATCGCGTTGCTGTGGCAGACCCGCGCCCTGCGGCGCGAACGGCTGTATGTCGCCGATGAGGTGGACACCGCGCTCACTTATCTCAAAGACGTGTTTCTGCCCATCATTCCGATTCTCTACGCGCGTTGGGAGCGATTGCTCGGACGCCGGCCCGCCAGCTTCCTACGCCTCGGCAGCTGGATCGGTGGCGATCGCGACGGCAATCCGGATGTCACGGCCGACTCGCTGCGCTGGGCGCTCGGCCGCGCCTCGCAGGCGTTGCTGGTCGATTACCTCGAGCAGCTCAATTCCATCGGCGCGGAGCTCTCCGTCTCGAACGAACTGGCAACGATCGCCGAACCGGTCAATCGCTTGGCGGAGCGCAGCGGCGACCTGAATCCGGGGCGCGCCGATGAGCCCTATCGCCGCGCCATCACCGGTATTTACGCGCGGCTCGCGGCCAACTACAGCCAGATTGCCGGGCGCGCGCCGCCGCGGCCGGCGTCGGTCAGTGGCGAGGCGTATGCGGGGCCCGATGAACTGCGCGCCGACCTCAAGGTGATCGAGGAGTCGCTGGCCGCCGAGAGCAAACTGCACGCCGGCGCCACCCAGCGCGGCAGCGCCTTGTCGCGCTTGATTCGCGCGGTGGACACCTTCGGCTTTCACCTCGCCGCCTTGGACCTGCGCCAGAACTCGGACGTGCACGAGCGCGTGGTCGGCGAATTGTTGCGGGTGGCCGCCGTCGAGCCTGCCTATCATGAACTCGACGAGCCGGCGCGAGTGGCGCTGCTGCGCCGTGAACTCGAGAGCGAGCGGCTGCTGGCGAGCCCGTTTGCCGCGTACTCCCCCGAAACACTCTCCGAACTCGCCATCGTGCGCGCTGTTGCCGAAGCGCACCGACGTTACGGCGCGGCGTGCATCACCACCTACATCGTCTCCAAGTGCGCCACCGTGTCGGATCTGCTGGAAGTGCACATGCTCCTCAAGGAGGCCGGTCTATATCGGCCGCAGCCGCCCACCGCCGCCCTGATGGCCGTGCCGCTGTTCGAAACCATCGACGATCTGCAACGCGCTGCCGAAGTCATGGCCGAGTGGCTGGCCTTGCCGGAGGTGAGGGCCATCACCCGGGCGCACGGTTTTCAAGAGGTGATGGTCGGCTACTCGGATTCGAACAAGGATGGCGGTTATCTCACCTCGGTGTGGAGTCTCCACCAGGCCACCCGCTCGCTCGATGCGGTATTCGCAGCCGCGGCCGTGCCGATGCAGGTATTCCACGGCCGGGGTGGCGCCGTCGGCCGCGGCGGCGGCTCCTCGTTCGCGGCCATTCGCGCGCAACCGAACGGCACGGTTCACGGCCGCATCCGTATCACCGAACAGGGCGAGATCATCGCCGCCAAATACGGTACCCGGGAGAGTGCCGCCGTCAATCTCGAATCCATTTCAGCCGCGACGCTGCTCGCTTCCCTGGAAAGACCGTCGCTGTCCGAGGATGACCGCCGGCGGTTCGCCGCCGTCATGGATGCGTTGTCGGGCGAGGCCTGTCGCAGCTATCGCGCACTGGTGTACGAGAGCCAAGGGTTTGCGACCTTTTTCAGGCAAATGACACCGCTCAAAGAGATCGCGGAGTTGAAGATCGGCTCGCGGCCCGCGTCGCGCTCGAAGTCCGAGCGCATCGAGGATTTGCGGGCGATCCCGTGGGTGTTCAGCTGGGCGCAGGCGCGCGTGATGTTGCCCGGCTGGTATGGCGTCGGTCAGGCGCTCGAGTCGTTCGGCGATGACGGCCTGCTGCGCGAGATGCACGATGCCTGGCCGTTCTTCCGCGCGACCCTCGACAATCTCGAGATGGTGCTGTCGAAATCCGACATGAACATCGCCGCCCGATATGCATCGCTGGTGCAGGATCGAACCCTTGCCGAGGCGATATTCAATCGCATCCGCGCGACGTGGTCGATCACCCAGGAGCGGCTCCTGCGGATCACGGGCCAGTCGCGGCTGCTCGAACGGCACCCCGCGCTCGATGCCTCGATCCGCCTGCGTCTGCCCTACATCGAACCTTTGAATCTGCTGCAGGTCGAGCTGTTGAAACGGCATCGTGCCGGCGAGACCGATCCGCGGGTGCGCGAGGGCATTCAACTGTCGATCAACGCCATTGCCACGGCGCTGCGCAACAGCGGCTAGAGTGGCAGCATGGGGCGAGGGCCGTCTGGCCGACGGCCTACTGGGGTATGATGTGCGCTTTTCGCGCACGAGGCCCAGCGTATGAATGTGCATGAGTATCAGGGCAAGGAAATTCTCCGCAAGTACGGCGTGGCCACACCACGGGGTATTGCATGTTTCTCGGTGGCCGACGCGGATGCTGCGGCGCGCACACTTGGCGGCAAGGTGTGGGTGGTCAAGGCTCAGATCCACGCCGGCGGCCGCGGCAAGGGGGGCGGAGTCAAGGTGGCCAAGTCGCTGGAGGAGGTGCATCAGTATGCCAGCGCGATTCTGGGGATGACGCTCGTGACTCATCAAACCGGACCCGAGGGGCGGGTGGTGAAGCGGCTCCTGGTAGAGGAGGGCGCCGACATCAAGAAAGAGTTGTACGTCGGCATGGTGGTGGATCGCGGCACGCAGCGCGTGACGCTGATGGCCAGCTCCGAAGGCGGCATGGAAATCGAGGAAGTCGCGGCGCACGCACCGGAGAAGATCCACAAGGTCGCCATCGATCCGGTGGCCGGATTGACCGACTCGCAGGCCGACGCGGTCGCAAGCCAGATCGGCGTGCCCCCCGGCTCGCTGGCTGAGGCGCGGAAATTCATGCACGGACTCTACCAGGCGTTCGTCGACTGTGATGCCTCGCTCGCCGAGATCAATCCGCTGATCCTCACCGGCGACGGTCGGGTGTTGGCGCTCGATGCGAAACTCAACTTCGACGCGAATGCACTGTTCCGTCATCCGGAGATCGTCGCGCTGCGTGATCTGGACGAGGAGGATCCCGCGGAGATCGAAGCTTCCAAATTCGATCTGTCCTACATTTCGTTGAATGGCAACATCGGCTGCCTGGTCAATGGCGCGGGCCTCGCGATGGCGACCATGGATACGATCAAGCTGTTCGGTGCGGAGCCTGCCAATTTCTTGGACGTGGGCGGCGGTGCAACCACCCAGAAGGTGACCGAGGCGTTCAAGTTGATGCTGAAGAATCCGGCTGTGAAGGGCATCCTGGTCAACATCTTCGGCGGCATCATGCGTTGCGACACCATTGCCGAAGGTGTGATCGCCGCCGCCAAGGAGGTGCAGCTCGGTGTGCCGCTGGTGGTGCGGATGAAGGGCACCAACGAGGATCTCGGCAAGCAATTGCTGCGCGAGTCCGGTCTGCCGATCATCGCCGCTGACAACATGGCGGATGCGGCCCAGAAAATCGTCGCCGCCGTGGCCTCTCACTAGGAATTGCGCATGAGCATCTTGATCGACAAGAACACCCGTGTCATGACCCAGGGCATCACCGGCAAGACCGGCGCGTTCCACACGCGCCTGTGCCGCGAGTATGCCAACGGCAAGGCGTGCTACGTCGCCGGCGTGAATCCCAGCAAGGCCGGTGAGAATTTCGAGGGCATTCCGATCTTCGGCAGCGTCAAGGAAGCGAAAGAGCAAACCGGCGCCACCGTCTCGGTGATCTATGTGCCGCCGCCGTTCGCCGCCGGCGCCATCGATGAGGCCGTGGCGGCCGGATTGGACTTGGTCATTTGCATCACCGAGGGCGTGCCGGTGCGCGACATGATTGCCACCCGCCAGCGCATGATCGGTAAGCAGACGTTGCTCATCGGGCCGAATTGTCCCGGGGTCATCACCCCGGATGAGATCAAGATCGGCATCATGCCCGGGCACATCCACAAGAAGGGTCGGATCGGCGTGGTGTCGCGTTCCGGGACGCTCACCTACGAGGCCGTCGGTCAGCTGATGGAGCTTGGACTCGGCCAGTCCACCTGTGTGGGCATCGGTGGCGACCCGGTGAACGGCATGAAGCACATCGACGTCATGAAATTGTTCAACGCCGATCCCGACACCGATGCGGTGATCATGGTCGGTGAAATCGGCGGTGACGATGAGGAGACCTGTGCGCGCTGGATCAAGGCGAACATGACGAAGCCGGTCGTCGGCTTCATCGCCGGCGTCACGGCGCCTGCCGGCAAGCGGATGGGGCATGCCGGCGCCATCATCTCGGGTGGCAAGGGTACGGCGCAGGAAAAATTGGCGGTCATGGAAGAGTCCGGTATCAAGGTGACCCGGAACCCCGCCGAGATGGGCCGGCTGCTGCAGTCCGTGCTATGACGCTGCGCAGAACCCGCAACGCGAAAATCGTCGCCACCATGGGCCCGGCGAGTTCGACGCCGGCGATGGCGCGGCGTCTGTTTCTCGCCGGCGTGGATGTGTTTCGGCTGAATTTCAGCCACGGCTCGGCCGACGATCATCGCGCGCGGTTCGCGGTGCTGCGCGAGTTGGAACGTGAGCTGGGCCGGCCGATCGGCATCCTCGCCGACCTGCAGGGCCCGAAGCTGCGCGTCGGCTCGTTCGCCGAGGGACCGATCACGCTGTTGCCGGAGCAGTTGTTTCGTCTCGACCTCGACCCAACCCCCGGCAACGCGCAGCGCGCCGCTTTGCCGCATCCGGAGATCTTCGCGGTCTTGCAGCCGGGATCCGAGCTGCTGCTCGACGACGGTAAGTTGCGACTGGTGGTGGCGCGATGCGGCGCCGACTTTGCCGAGACGCGGGTGGTGGTCGGCGGTCGCTTGTCGGCCAACAAGGGGGTCAACGTGCCGGATGTGGTGCTGCCGCTCACCGCCTTGACCCTCAAGGATCGCCGCGACCTGGAGTTGGCGCTGGAGCTGGGTGTCGACTGGGTGGCCTTGTCGTTCGTGCAGCGTCCGGAGGATGTGCACGAGGCGCGGGCGTTGATCGGCGACCGTGCGGGCATCATGTCGAAACTGGAAAAACCGGCGGCCATCAGCCGCCTGGACGAAGTCGTCGCCGCGTCCGATGCCGTCATGGTCGCGCGCGGCGATCTGGGTGTGGAAATGCCGGCCGAACGGGTGCCGGCGATCCAAAAACGGATCGTGCGGGTCTGTCGTGACATGGGCAAGCCGGTGGTGGTGGCCACGCAGATGCTGGAGTCGATGATCGAGAGTCCGGTCCCGACCCGGGCCGAAGCCTCCGACGTGGCGACCGCCGTCTACGACGGCGCCGATGCCGTAATGCTGTCCGCCGAGTCCGCCTCCGGCAAGTATCCCTTCGAAGCCGTCAGCATGATGAGCCGGATCATCGAGCAGGTCGAGGCTGATCCCGCCTACCGGCAGGTCATCAATGCATCGCACCCGCCGGAACGGCAGGCCGACGTGGCCGATGCCGTGTGCAGCGCCATGCGCGGCGCGGTCGCCATGCTGCATGCCTCCGCCATCGTCTGCTACACCCGCTCCGGACACACGAGCCTGCGCGCCGCGCGCGAGCGACCGGAATCACCGGTGGTTTCGCTCACGCCCATCGTCAAGACGGCGCGCCGCCTCGCGGTGGTTTGGGGCGTCCATTCGGTGCAAATCGAGGAGGTCCATGACGTGCCCGAGATGACGGTGATGGCCTGTGAGGTGGCGCGGCGCGAGGGTTTCGCGCAGGCCGGGCAGATCATCGTCGCCATTGCCGGCATGCCGTTCGGCCGGGCCGGCACCACCAATTTGATGCGGATCGCGACGGCTTAGAGCCGTCCGCGGACCAGGGTGTAGACGGCTTCGTTCTCCAGGCTGGCTGACGCCACCAGCGCGTTGATTTCCTCGAGGTACGCGGCGGCGGCGGTCTGGTCCCGCAGGGCCGGCGCATTGATGAAGACGTTGAGCGCGGCGCTGCGCAGCGCGGCATGGGCGGCGAGCACGCCGACACCGGCATCGCTCACCACGCCCTTGTAACCCTGCTCCCCGGCGCGCCGCGCCAGCGCGATCACCTGGGCACAGGCGCGGGCGCAGGCGAGCGGCACCAGGGTGGCGCGGGTGAGGCTGGCCTGGATGGCCGCCGCGCGCTGCTGCTTCTCGTCATCGGTATTCTTCGGCAGCTTGTACGCCGCCATCAACGCATCGAACGCAGCGACGTCGTCCGCCACCAGGGTCGTCAGATGCGCGCGCAGGGCCTCCGCCTCGGCACGCACCGCGAGCATTTCAGTCTCGATGGATTCCAGCCCTTTCTTCCCGAGGCTGACATTGCAAACCATCGAGACCAGCGCCGCGCCCATGGCGCCCATGATGCCCGCCGCACTGCCGCCGCCGGGGGTCGGTGCCTGGCTGGCGAGCCGCTCGAGAAATTGCTCGATGGAATCGGCGGTGATGCTCATGGCCGGGACGTCGCTCGTGGCCGGGACGCCGCTCATGGCGCGTCCACCATGGTTTTGGCCAGCGCATAAATTTCCGCGGCATCGAGCAGCGCGTCATTGCTCTCGAACAGGCGGGCGATGCAGGCGCGATGCAGCGCCAGCTTCAAGGCGCCGAAGCCGAGCGGGCCGAATAGCACCTTGCCGTGGCTCACGGTGCCGCGGTCGTTGATATTCACGCCCTCGATGCCGGCGGGCGGCGACGCATTCGCATCGGCGATCAGTTCCAAGGTTGCGTGGTTCTGCCAGCTCGGCGCGTCGAGCAGCGTGATCCCGGCGGCGCCCGTGGCGAGCAGGATCTGGGCCCCCTCGAGTTGCGCGGCGCGGTCGCTCGCGGTCGGCGCACCCCCCGCAGTGACCACAACGCCGAACCGGCTATTGATGGCATCGCAAACGGCCTGAACCACGGCGAGCTTGCGGCCAATGATGCGCACGCTCGCGCCCTCGCGGGCCAGCAGCACGGCTGCCCGCTGACCGACCGGACCCGAGCCGGCGAGCACCACGGCCCGTTTGCCGGCCAGGTCGCGCCGATGGGCGAGCCAGGCCACCGCCGCCGCCGCGGTGGTGTTCGAGCCGTTGCAGTCGAACATGATCGAGACGCGAAATTTACCGAAGAACTTGCCGCGCACCGCGGCGAGCAGCGCTTCCCCTTGGGCCATGTCGCCGCCGCCGATGAAGATCGCGGTGTGCTTCTTGTCCTTGGGGGAGCGGGTAAAGATGGCTCCCTCGACGAGGCTGCCGACATTGTCCGCAGTGATGCCGCCATAGGCGGTGACTTGATCGGCGCCGCCGTCGTAGGCGACCACGTTGTCGAATACCGAAGGCCGCGCATCCGTGTCGAATTGATAGAGGAGTTTTTTCATTCTTCAAGGGTACTACGAAACGATATCTTATTGATTTTATTGATGTAAGAAATCGGCGTCAATGAAACTGCCGATATCCCGGCGGCCCTTGCGCCGGTACCGCAAGCGCGGCGGCGGATCTTTTGCAGTTGGCATGAGGGTATTCGCCTCGATATGTCGCTTTATAGGTGAGAGCGATTTTTGCAAGAGGAATTAGCCGTGCGTGGAACCAACCCCGAGAGATCTGAATCGGGCGGCGCGTCGAGTTCGGCGGATGCCCCGTCGAGGCCGCGCCGCGTGCTCATCATCGACAATCATCCGCTGGTGCGCGAGGGCCTGCGGAGCATCATCGAGAGCCAGCCGGATTTGCAGGTCTGCGCCGAAGCGGACACGGCGCGTGCGGCGCGGCTCGCCATCGGCAACTCGCGTCCGGACGTCATGATCGTCGAGCTTGGCTTGAACCAGGGCGATGGCATCGAACTGGTCCGGGACGTGCGCGCGCATCACGACAGGCTGCCCATTCTGGTGCTGTCGAGCTTCGATGAAACGATCTACGCGGAGCGCATGCTGGCGGTGGGCGCGAACGGCTACATCATGAAACAAGCGACCAGCCAGGAGATACTGCATTCGCTGCGGCGGGTTCTCGAGGGGGCGATCTATGTGTCTGAAGGGGTGGGTTTCAGCATGATCCGGAAGTCCGCGGACCGCGGTTCCGCCACATCGCCCAATCCCATCGACCGGCTGACCAATCGTGAACTGCAGATCCTGCATCTGGTGGGCCGGGGCAAGAGCACCCGCGAAACGGCGCAACTGCTCAACTTGAGCATCAAGACCATCGAATCACACCGTCAGCGCATCAAGTACAAGCTGCACCTGACCACCGGGACGCAGCTCGTTCAATACGCGATCAACTGGTTCTCGGGCCAGGAGGCCGGCGCCAACGTTTAGTGGATGCCGCCGATCACGGTCCGGCGCACATGGTGGACGCCGAAGGCGGTGAGCGCGATGACGATGGGTATGCTGACCGCCATGGTGATTTCATAGTCGACGTGCACGCCAAGTGCCTTCGCGCCCTTGGCCAGGTAGCCGATCAGCCCGACGACGTAGTAGGTGATCGCCGCGATCGACAGGCCTTCGACGGTCTCCTGGAGTTTGAATTGTGCCTTGGCCCGCCGGTTCATCGATTCGAGCAGCGCCTGGTTTTGCCGCTCACGGGTGATGTCGACGCGCGTTGCCAGCAGTTGGTTGGCGCGCGCCACGTGCGCCGACAAGGATTCGAGCCGGCTCGACGCGGCGCGACAGGTATTCATGGCGGGAGCAAGCCGCCGCTCGGTGAACTCGCTGAAGGTCTGCAAGCCGGGCAGGCGAACTTCCCGCAGTTCGACGATCCGCCGTTGCACCAGTTCGTAGTAAGCCACGGCGGCGTTGAAGCGATAGAGGCTTTCGACCTCGCGACTCTCGACCTGGGCCTCGAGTCGGATCAGGCGGTCGAGCAGCGTGGCTTCATCGTCCTCGTTCGCACTCTCGAGCACGGTCGTCACCTGGGACAGTTCCTGTTCATAGCCGGCGAGCAGCGGCGTCAGCGAGCGGGCCACCGGTAGGGCGAACAGCGCCATGATTCGATAGGTGTCGATTTCCAGGATTCGTTGCACCAACCGACCGCCCTGGCGGGCGGTCAAATGCTTGTCATAGATCAGAAATCGGCTGAAACCATCGGCCCGCACTCGAAAGTCGGTGAACGCCAGCGCCGCATCCCCTGAGACCCGCGCGCCGACCAGGACATTGCCGTCGAAGTGCCGGGCGATATCGTCGAAGTTGTCCGGTAACTCGCCCGCCCCCCGGATCGCGCCATGCGAGGCGACGATGACCTCACCCGGCAGGCGCGCCACCCAATCCGCGGGCACGGCCGCCAACGCGGTGACGGCGAATGGGTCGCCACCGGCGTCCGGCGTGGTCACCGTGTATCGCGTGAATTCGGTGTGTCGCTCCCAGCGCAGTGAGAAAGGGCCGAGATTGGCGCTGACATGATTGCCCGGGGATTCCGGCACCGGCTGGCCGAAGGACTGCAGCAGTTGCGCCACATGCTGCCACTCCGCGGCGCGCGCCTCCGGCGGCGACAGCAGTGCGAGATAGCTGATGCGCAGCGGTGCGCGCAACGCATCGGAGGGACGCGCGTGCACCTCATCGTTCAGCTCACTGCGCAGCGGATGGTCGGTAGGTATCATGGGTGCGAACGGTAGCGGGAAGTCGCAGCGCTGTCACGGCCGCCGGCGGCTTTCAACCCGCCACCAGCGGAAAGGTACTGCCGATGGCCCACGCGAAGATCAGCGCGTTGACGATCCCGGCCACCAGGGGCTGCCCGGTGCGGCGGTAGATCCAGCCGCTCCACAGGCCGAAGACCGCCAGAAACGGCACGATGACGGGCACGATGATGATGAGAAAGAACAGCCGATAAGGATCGAGCGCCACCGCCGCGGTCAACGACATCACGAAGAGTATTTTCGACACCGCATAGGCCCCGCGCGCCGCGCCCACGCCCCGGGTCAACCATTCGTCGCTGAGAAAAAAGAGCAGTGTGCCCAAGAGCATGGCGAGGATGAGCAACAGGCGCTGCAATACCGGGAAGAACGAGGTGACGAAGGCGTCGATCGACCAACCGACGGCAATCGCCGCGTAGGCGAGAACGGCGACGATGGCCAGGACCAC
>Ga0116228_10000086_pt1 | contig 56798 bp, 43 predicted proteins | sample S1TSphfallax_2_FD_89694 | JGI IMG/M metagenome (GOLD analysis project Ga0116228, IMG submission 89694) | Host-associated microbial communities from peat moss isolated from Minnesota, USA - S1T2_Fc - Sphagnum fallax MG | ecosystem: Host-associated > Plants > Peat moss > Unclassified | place...
CTGAGCAAAGAGTTATGAACTCACAAAGTCCTGAGAATCTAAATCGGGACAGTTTCGGGATTCCTCCTTAGGAGTCCCGAGACAAAAAACCATTCGGATGTAGGTGTTGTGGAGAGACGCATAGAATACTATATGGGGGAAGGTGGTGGCTTCCCCCAAGTCCGGGCCGTGGTGAGTCTTGTGAGTCTAGGGTTGCCCGTGGATTGTCCTAGCACTAAAGGTGCTCCAGAATGTGAACTAACCAACTTGTTGGTTAGTTTGATGCAGGTTCGAGTAAGTAACTAAAACTTGTCCCTCTTCCTAGTCCCATCTGGAACTTTAGCACGCCCTTCTACCCCTTTTAGTGCTGAGAGCTGGGAGTGTGCCCCGAGTTCCAAACAATTCCGATGTTTGATTGACTCGGACCCAACTTGGGTCCAACAAGGAACTTGGGAGCACGTCAACATTTGCAAAAATATATGGGATAAAAGTGAAGTGTTATGGAAAACATTTTGTGGAACACATTAATGGGAGGTGACTTTATGTCCTTCTATTCCCAGTTCTATGAGGTGATTATACTCGAAGGTACATATGCTAATGGCGAGGGAAAAATGCAAAGTGTATTTCTAGATGTTAAATTGCATTTGTAGTTGAAAATGAATAGTTTGCTTCCTATGCATCATTTATGATTTGGAATTTGATAGATATATTTTCTAAGTTCAAACATTTCAAATCCTAAAATTTTGTATTAAACTGTCACCCACTTAAAACAACTTTTAAAGATTTGACATTATGTTCAACTTAACAGCAAACCTATCAAAAAAAATTTCCTATCACATATGTTATTCGAATCTAGCTTGCGTTAATTTATTGAAAAGCTAGCTACAAGGCGCACTTACCTACCAACTTTCAAGCTCTACACCCAAATCAATTAAACGTTGTGCCATAAAACCCAAGAAGGTTTCATGAAGGTAAAATGTTCAACTTGACAATAAACCTCCAGTCACTCAAAACATTGTCCCTATTGCATAAGTTATCCAAATCTAGGTTGTCTTAGTTCATTGGAAAACCAACTATAAGGCGCATTTGCCTACCAAACTTCAAGTTCTACACCCAAATTAGTAAAAAGTTGTGGCATAGAACCCGAGAGAGTTTCATGAAAGCAAAAAGCTCAACTTGACAATAGACCTTTAAACACTTAAAACATTGTTGTCATCCCATAATTTATTCAAATCTAGCTTGCATTAGTTCATTATAAATCTAACTACATGACACACTTGTTTATAAAGTCTCAAGTTTTGTACCTAAATAAAAAAGAAATTATGCTACAAAACCCAAAAGGTCTTGTGAAATTTTTGTAAGATCCCAAGCTCCCAAAACATTTTTCGAATTAATTTCACACTTACAATGTTTGAAGACTATTTTATTTCCATTGGACCTTTCATTGACACCCCCTCAATTCTTTCATGAATCTCAAACATCCTCGCTTACATGACTACCCACTAAATACTATAACAAGACCAATGTTTTGTTTAACATTACGAATTTTGATATCTGTTTTTAACCCCAACCCTCTAGAAATCTTTCACCCTTAATCACACAACTGAGGTTCTAAAACTATGATTACGAACTTTTGTTGAAAAAAAGAATTAACCTTACACCTCATTCATCTAATATTGAATTTAAAAAAAAGAAAATCCGTCATGCAACCATGCGCACTCATCATTCCTTATTATAACATGAAGTTGCTAAAAACCCCTAATAGCCTTACCACACCCAAATATCCTTGATGCAATTTTTAAAAATTGAGACTACTGCACATGGTTGTGTTGGTATGGCTCACAATTGGGAAGTTGAAGGGGACATAATGAAAACACATTAAGAACTAGGAAAAAATGAAAAAAATCTTTCCTTTCCCAAAACTTAAAATTAAAAAAAGCAAGGTAGTTAGAGTGCATGCTTTGGCCTTCACATTGATTGCATGAAATTTCTCTTCCCAAAATAATTAGTCACCATTTTTGGCCTAGGCTAATACCCCTTACAAAAAACACACTACCTTATTCACCCATCAATTTACAATCCCAATTTTATGGAATGCGTTCATTCCATTCAAGATTGTGGTGAACTTATGAAAAATGAATGGGTAAAAGATTGAAATTATGATTTTTATTACATAGCTATGGGGGTCTATATTCTTGTTTTCACAAATATCTATTCACATGTATTTATTTTTCATGTATAATTATTATGCCATAACCATCCTTTCATTAAAAAAAAATTTGTGATTCATTTGTAATTGTAATGGACACATAATGCAACTAGAAATAGCCTAGTCGCAATGGACAAGTGCAATAGGACAATTGTCACAAAAGACATGACATGGCCATGAAGTTGAAAGTGTAATCACAAACCTTGCAACTAGGCAAAAATTTCTCATCCATTGTCATTGAAGTTGAAAGTCTAATCACAAACCTTACAACTAGGCCAAAACTTCTCATCCATTGCCATTGATCATCCTTAGTATGATGTGGAACCCCAATTTGCAATTGCATTTGCGACTACATTTGGGATAGTCCAATATTTCTTTTTATGTTTTAAATTTGTAGCACGAGTGGCAAGGGGATGTGACAAGGCAAAACCTTTATGGTTATTTGCAAAAAAATCAATGTGACATAGGTGGCCATATTACAACAAAAAAAATGTGAATTAGGTAAATCATTTTGAAGTTGTAGAGGTTGGAAGTATATCCTACTTGGACCTTTATGTGTACACGAGTAGGCTTTACACATGTAATGGTGTTCAAATTTTAGGCATTTAGCAAAAAAATTATGTTATGAAATTTGACAACATGTAACAATTTTAATTAAAATATTTATTCTATGCACCTTGCGAGGGATTTGAACCCTAGTCACAAGGACCTTGCCCATTGCAACACCAAATACTTGTAGCAACCTGACAAATTTAATATTTTGATATATAAACAAAACATGATTGTGTAAGGTAGAAGACACACTTACAACTTACAACTTACAATTTTTAGGCTTCGTATACTCCAAGGCTCAAGCCCATATAAGAAAACTACATACATCGCCAAAAAACTCAAAGGTTGGTTTGTCTTTGATTTTTTTGTGATCAAACAACACAAAATAATAACCCACAATTCACAAAATGTAAGTTATAACTATAAAACCCAATAATCATGCATTCATTCCTATCCTAACCTTGTCTCCATCATTCCAATCCATAATAACAACTTGGAAACAAAAAATTCTTTAGTGAAGAAATCTTGAACAAACATGCTTTGCCAATCGATTACACCATTTAGACTTCATAAAAGTTAAAATGGAAAAGGTTTTTCATCTTCCACACTACTAATGACCTAAGTAATTATTAGTTTAGCAAGTCGCACAAACTCAAAGAAACGGTGAATCAATAGATTGTTTGTGGCAAGTCAATGCCACAATTTAGTCACTAGATTTTCATCTTTAGTTTCTACCATAGCTTTAAAAGCCTGACTTTTCATAATTAATTTGAAGAGAGAGGTTTGTAAATCCAAAATCTCCCTTGAAATGCCTCAAAAACCCATCTGCCATCAACATTACATTTTTGGGATATGCAATAATGTCATTTGATGAGGGATAAATGGTCCACAAAAGTGGACTCACAATCTGGTTATAACTAGTATTGTGGGTCAATAATACCAAGAACAGTCATTAGTTCATGATTTAGAAACCTTCACTTTAATTCAATGACCAACAAATCATAAGTAATAGTGCATTGAGCTTTCACAAATGTGATAGCTTGATCAAAACCCTCCCAAATAACTACAGAGTGGATGCTAATTAAAAATTCAACATAGTGGATTATGTGAGATTGTCCAATGATTTGGAAAGCCAAATGTGTTGTCCCATCATTTAGGTCAATCACCCAATCTTGAATAATCCTACAATATGTGTTTGCAACATTTGTGAATTCAAGAAAAAAATTAGGTCGAAATGAAGTGGTTGGATCACTCTACATTTTGTACAAATCAGTTTGGCAAATTTTAATAGTTGCAATGTAATCACAAACAAAAACATCCTTGATTTTGGCAAATTTCATCAAAGCATTAACAAATTCCAACATAGGTAAAATACATGGTAAACCCAAGATTATACCAACATCACATAGATTCACCAAATTCATTTTGATTGTTTCCACATACCCATTATCAATTGCCATCTTAACAATCAAGGTCTTGTATTTTTTCCCAACCCGTTTCAAAGGTGCTAACAAATTAATCCACCTTGTTTTCACATATTAGAGGACTTTCAGAACTTCTATTTCCATAATTTCTACAAGTTTTGTGAATTCAAGTTGGCATTTTGGGGAGCTAGAAAAATACCCATAAAGTGATTGAAGGAAATCCTCCAATTTGGAAACCATTGGCATGGTTCGTTCTATGTGCCATACAATGGATTCCAATGAGGAAAGGTGTATGTTGGGTTCTCAACAAAGTAGTAATTCTTAATTTGACACTTTGAAACTAAGAAACACCATCAACTCTTCAACACATAAGATGTTCATAAATTTGCTCATTAGTCAAAGCACTATATGTAATGAGAGTAGCTAGATCACATTTTTTATGTCAGTAGTAGCTCCACCTTTAACCAAATGCTCAAGTGTGAGCAAAATGGGCATTCGTTTCCAACCTACAACCACATAACAATGGATACAAATCCAACTTTGGTTATCAACTATAATCATTTCATCTACAAAAATATAAAGGAAACTTGAGGCTATAATAACTTTTTTAATGGCAATTAATACCACACGATGTAAACCTTCTGTAATTTCCCATCCAACACAATCACTCCAATGTTTTAAAAGGTTGTTAGGCACTTTCAAGAATGCAAACAAGGATTGCATTTGCTCATATTTAATCATAGGTCTACTTTGGGAAAGTAGGTGGAAAATGAATGGAAATTGCACTAATGCTTTTTCCTTTCCACCAAGCCCCCCATAACAACCTATGGCTAAATAAAAACCTTGCCTCTTTGCACATATAGCTTTTCATTAAGCACATGTTGATTTGTCTTCAAAAAATAAAAATCCCCAATTGCCACACTCGTTGATGCAATTGTGGCATTCCTTTGTCCAACATGTTTCCACAACAAATCCAACTTAAGCACAAAGATTTTATCTCACCCTTCAATGATATTGCACACTTTGCATTTAACATGTGTGACCTTCCCATCAACACCCATAAGAGACTCTATCCAAGGCAATTTTGCAGCCCATGAGTCTTGGAAATGACAATTCATCTCGTACATTTTTCTTCTTTTTATTGTTTGCCAAATTTGCCTCTATTTGGTTGGATCAACAACTAGAACAACAGACTCAACATTTTGGTTAGAACTTGCAACAACAAAAAGATCCACAATAACACAATTAGAGAAACAAAATTGTGTTTGAAGTTTTTGGGCATAACTAAAGGTGGTGCCATGGCAAATGCAACAACAAAGATTAAAATTAAAATTTCACACCTCAAATCAAAAACCTTAAACTTCCAAATGTAAATGATTCAACAATGAAACACTAGAGTTTGGTAATGAGCATTAAACATTAGAGTCAAACAATGACCATTAAGCTAGATTAAACATTAGCAGTGACCTATAAGCACTAACACTAAGCATTGGCAGTGACTTGTAAGCATTAACATTAAGCATTGGCAACAACCATTAAACATTAATAACAACCACTAAACAACTATTAAACATTGGAAACAACCATTAAGTAATCACTAAGCATTGGTAACAACCATTAAACATTGGCAACAACCATTAAGTAATCACTAAGCATTGGTAACAACCATTAAACATTGGTAGCAACCATTAAGTAATCACTAAACATTGGTAACAACCATTAAACAATTACTAAACATTGGCAACAATCATTAAGCGTGTGGCAGCAACCACTAAAGCACTATTAACCATTGGCAACAACCATTAAACATTGGTAGCAACCACTAAGCATTGGGCAACAACCACTAAAGAACCACTAAGCATTGGCAGCAACCATTAAGCAACCACTAAGCATTGGAAGTAACCATTAAGCCAATTAAGCATCGGCATTAACCATTAACCATTAATAACAACTAAACATCGGCAGGACAACAACTAAACATCAACAATTTAACAACAACCACTAAGCATCGGTAGTGACTAATCATTAGCAATAACTAAACAATGAAACATTAGTAGCAATTGGGCATTGGCAACAACCACTAATCATCGACCACAACCATTAAGCATCACTAAGCAGTGGCATAAACCATTAAGCATCAAGAGCAACCAATGTGGTAGCAACCACTAAGCATCAGCAACAACCACTAAACATTGGGAGCATTGAGCAACCATTGGACTTAATGAACGACGGGTTAGAAATGTAGTGTGCTTACCACACGTCTCTAGTGGAAACTAAAATTGGTTTATATATATATAATCACTAAAACTCGTCAATCTCTAAATTCAAATCTTCAATGTTCACATTTCAATCTTCAAATCTACAAACCATGGCTACAACAAAATCATCATTGATGTTATTGTACCTACATGTTACTACCAAGCTTGAAAGAAAGTACAAAATCCAATAATGCATATTGCACACAACTTACAAGTTGTTTGAAACTTGTCACTTGTTGCATAGCACCGCAGCCCGCTTCATTTCACAAATGATTTGATTCTTACAATGTACAAAATGAACATTGGGCATTGAAGAACTTTAGGTTACTGAACTTCAAAGTTCAACTACCATAGTTCCATAGTCCACTGGTGAATTGGTGACTACATTAGACTTGAGTGCATAGTAGGAGCTTGCTAGTGATGGCATGTAGGAGATAGTAAACAGAGTTGGCAAACCAACCATGCACGTTAGTGATATTGATGGCTCTTCCATCTCCAAAAGAAGTGAGAAGATGCAGTGAAAATAATGGAGGAGATGAAAGAAAAAACCACCTTTTACTTCTTAAGGAAAGTAAAATATGGAAAACCCTAACCTTATCGAAGAGTGAACATGCACATACACACAATGGCGACAAGTGTCTTTTTTTCATGGGTGCTCATGCAAATTTCTTAAACAATTTTTGAACAATTCAACAAATTATTTCAAAATTTCAACTTTTTTTCAAGCTTAGGGGTTGCCAAGGGATTACACATGTAGGGATTTGGCTAAAATTTGCTAGTAAAAGAAACATTGGGATAGTCCCATGCTACTACATGTCCCATTGATGGGTGGTTTGGATTTAACCACGTGGTAATTAAAGAACTAATAACCATAAAACACTTAATAATTTCCCATTTGTTCAAGAAACATAAATTATAATTATACTAAATATTATAATTATAGTAACTACATATTATAATTAATTAATTATAATCTATCCTAGGTTAGGCAAGATTAAAATAGGCAACCTATTTTAGGCTAGGCTAGAATAGACTACCTAGCATAGGCTAAGTAGGTAGGTAAGACCCTATTTAATTTTTTGGGGACAAGTCTTTTTTATTGGCTCATCCCAAATGGCACATGCATTATGTTTATAGTGCATGTACCATGAATCTAATCCACTCGTATATTTTACAAGTTTGAAGTTGTAATCAACCAATTCTAATTAAAAGGGAAACATTACAACACTATAACACTATCACATCCTTTGTCCCATACAAAAATAATATCATGTATTCACACAATAAAATATTTACTATTTTTAAAAACTATTTACTACTTCCTATTTACTACCTACTACCTATAAACTAACCTACCATATTAATTAATTGATTAATATGAAAACACTATGACATATCCATGCAATAAAATACTTATTATTTAACCTAACTACCTACTACGTACTACCTAGGCTACACACCTATTATTACTACCTAGCCTACATTTAGTAAATTAATTACCTAACCTACATAGGGCAAAAGCATGGTAAAATAGACCAAAAAGGTAGTCTGCTTCAAATCTAGCAATTTTTGACACATGCATAAAAAAGTAGATAAAAAAGCTTTGTAACTATAAATATAAAACCATCATGACCTCCATTGGGTTTGTGGTAAGTTGAATACAAAATTTCAATGTTCTTTTATATAATAAAAATATGTGCTAAGTAACTTTGAAACTAATTAGTCAATATGGTGTTCAAAATAGCTTTTACATAAAAATTTTGATGTATTATGATTATAGTATGTACAATTTAATATCACATAAATATAATATAAGTTTCTATTGATTTGGAAGTAGAAAAAAATTAATATTTGATCTATTTTCATATACTTACAACCAATTTTGTAAAACCCAAACATCTATGCAAGTATATTCATTTATTTGAAATCTATTTAAATGCATATAAAAAATGTGGTTCTTTAACTTTATTAAAATAAAATAAAAGAATATCCTTATACTAATCAATGAAAAAAATAACATTTCTATTCAATACATCAAAGCCAATTTATGTCTACTTGTCATTTTTTGTGACAAGGATCACCAATTGTTTACTTCACCATGTTTTTGTCCCTTCATTAATTAATTAATTAATAATATTACAAAACTTATTATATATCCACATAATAAAATATTTACAATTTAACCTACCTACTACCTAGCTTATCTAATTAACTAATATAAAAACATGATCACATATCCACACAATAAACTAATCAACCTACTTATTACCTATCTTACTTAGTATTTACTACCTAGCTTATTTAGTTTAATTCAATCTAACCTTCATAACCTAGCCTACTAGCTATGCCTAGTAAATTGGCTTACTACAACTTATAGATAACGTAGGCCAATCAATTAACTATGTAAGCTAAGCTAGGTTGCCAATGTACATAGGCCTACTTAGTTTATCTTAACCTATCAAACTTATTTAATTTAATTTACCTACTAGGTTATAATAACTTATTCTAACAACCTATTAGCCAATAAATTAATTTGTAAACTTTCAATTGCATTAGCAAAAATGTTATGTGTGATTTAGTCATTTATGTATAGTTGCAAAAGCAATTTAGTTGTCAATCATTAATTGATGTCACCCACAATGGATAACATATGTTCATTTTTCATCAATATTTTCATCTAAATTTATGGTAGTCACACATTGTAGTTGCATGTATGACTAAAATTTAGATTTGTTAAAGTTTAGTAGCATATGCAACTATGAACATTTGCACCTAAGGTGCCACATAGGACTGGTAGAAAAGTAGTCACATATTGAATTGTTTTGGACATTAGTTACATATTAGCTGCACACTAGTCATAAACATATGGTTTGAATGGATAAGATTTCTTTTAATGTTCCTACCATGGATTCCTGCACATTCACAAACTATGTGAAAACTTTTGAAGATTAATCTTTTTATTTTTCTTCACAAATCTATTTTATGAAACTATCAACTTTTTATAAAAAGTTGTTCTCTTCAAATGAAGGTGTTTCCAAAGGCTCCAAACATCCATTTATATATTAAATAGAAGAAAATTAAACAAGAAAGTTTTTAAAGCCTTACACTTCACATGGCTCACATGGCTCACCATGTGATTCAACATGCACATTAATTTGTGGCATGACTTGTTTAGTGAGTCACCATTCTTGAGTCATGCATATTAATCTGTGCCATGATTAATTGGCGGTGATTCACCAAACCATGATTAAATTATGAAACCTCATCACTTAATAAATTACCTATGTTAACCCTAAATAATTACATAATTATCATGTTATGTACATCAAGTTACAAGCCCAACAAGGTGAACAACCTTCTATTATGTATTTTTCTAGGGCATGGTTTAAAGCATAATCAATTTTAAAAGGATACATTCACATTTTGATTGCATGTATACACTAAGAGAAATTGTGTTCACAACAACTAGACTACCCTACAACTAGGGTTCCAAAACAACTAATATACAACTACATTGCAATTGTCCCATAGATTTATGAGAAAATTAATAAAAAAAATGTCAGGTCAAAAAATCAAGGAGTTGTATTATAATTGCAAATTAGTTGCAAGATGTATATTTATACAATACAATGTATGCATTGTATATACGATTGTAGTCAACCATATTTGATTTTGTTGACAAGTTGCACTTTAGTCGCATGTAACAACTACATCACAACTAGGATAAATTTAGTTATTAATCAATGACTATTTTACAACAAATGTATGGCCTTGAGTAACACATATGGTCATGCCACGTGTATACATTTCCACCACCCAATAGATATAACATTTCAACTTGTTTGCAACTAATATGTAACTATATTTCAACTTAAAATTTGAAATTTAAAGATTTGAAATTTGGGTGAAAAACCTTTAAGCAAATGACACATGGTGGTATATCAACAAATATGCCCTAATGCATCAACGACATTCATGCATTTATGTTTATTGTCAAGAAATTCAAGATGAACCTTTAAAAAAAACTTTCTATTCAAACATTTTGTGTATTTCCTAGTCTTTTGGTGATGCAATTGTCATATCATGTGTTATAACTAAGATTATTTTTGTTTGTATATTTTATAACTAAAGTTAAAAGGTTGTTATAAATTATATTATTTATTTAAATAACTTGGAGATTGAAGGTTTTAATTTTTATTTTGGAGGTTGAAGGTTCTTATTTATTTATTTTATTTTTGTTATTTGAGAGGTTGAAGGCTTTTGTTTTTTCTTTTGAAGGTTAAAGGTTCTTGTTTTTATTCTTAGAGAGTTTTAAGGCTTTTGTTTTTGCTCTTAAAGAGGTTGAAAATTTTTGTTTTTTCTTTTGGGGTTTAAGGTTTAGTGACGCGCTCCAAGTTCCTAGTTAGACCCAAGATGGGTCTAAGTTATTCAAACAATGGAATTGTGAGGAACTTGGGGCATGCTCCTAGCTCTCAACACTAAAAGGGGTAGAGGGGCATGTTGAAGCTCCGAGATGGGACTAGGAAGAGTGACAAGCTTTAGTTACTTACTTGGGCTTGCACCAAACCAACCAACAAGTTGGTTAGTTCAATTTCTGGAACACTTTTAGTGCTAAGACAAGCCACGAGCAACTCTAGACTCACAAGACTCACCACAACCTGAATTCGAGGGAAGCCACCACCTTCTCCCATATAGTATTCTTTGTGCCTCCCTGTGGTACCCACATCCGAATGGCTTTTTGTCCCGGGACTCCCAAGGATGAGTCCTGAAATTGTCTCGATTTAGACTCCTACAAATTTGCAGGACTATAACTCTTTACTCAGACCTCCGATTGGGACGAGGTCTAAAGCAACGTTGTAGCTCTCATCGAGAGCTTTCTAATGGTGTGTCGCACTCCCCCCTGCACGCATCGGGGTCGGGACTATTCCTGACTTTTAGTGGTCGGGAGTCAAACTGCCAGTTTGACTCCTGACCTTTCTTTTTGCCATAACTTATGCTGCATATGTCCAAATGGCTCATGCAAGCCCATTTTCGACATCTAAACTTTGATAGGTTTCCAATGATATAAAGAACGCCCCAATGCGAGGTGTTTTGACACCTGCAATCGAACTCTGAAGTTTCGGAAGTCCTAGAGGACTCCCAAGTCCCCATTTCAGGAGTGTGAGTCTCATCCTCACACCCTCTGAAAGTAAGGTTGCGACATTGAAGGCTCTTATTCTTGTTCTTAAAGAGGTTAAAGGATTTTGTTCTTGCTCTTAGAAAGGTTGAAAGCTTTTATTTTTGCTCTTGGAGGTTGAAGGTTCTTGTCTTTGTTTTTAGAGAGGTTGAAGGTTTTTGTTGTTTCTTTTGAATTTTGAAGGTTCTTGCTCATATTTTTGGATGTTGAAGGTTTTTATTTCTGGTTTTAAATGTTGAAATTTTTTTCTTTTACTTTTGGATATTGAAGGTTTTTACTTTTGTTATTTTTATATTATATGGGCCAAATTTTCATTATGTTACAATCTATCAACATCAAATTCTGTATACAAGGTAAGATTTTTTCAAAAGTACTTAAAATTATAATTCAATTTACTTGATTATAAGCATAATATTTGATTATATTTGCAAATGTACAAATTATAGTTTAATTTGTATCAATGTTTTTTACATTGCATTTTAGTGGCAATATAGTTGATAAATTAATTTTATTCAAGTTGAGGGGATCATTTACATATTTTTGACATTACAATGTTATGATATGCTATTGATTTCATTTCACATGTGTAATTAAATATCATAACATGGCAAATTTCAAGCGTATAAGGTGCATTGAAAATTTTACATGGTTCAAGTTCCATTTCAACAAAAATAGAAGAAAACAATCATTTATGAAACATAATGTTTTAAATGATAATATTTGATTGTTATGGGTCATCATTTTTATGATTTGACCTTTTGTTTAGATATAAAAAAATGTTTGTTATATATAGTTTAGGCATTATATTTAGATTCATAGTTAAATTGTCTTTTGATAAAAACATTTTTTAATATTTTTGTAATGTATTCTTCAACATGGAATGTAAATGTATTTCAAATTTCAAATCCATTTCATGTTTATAAATAATGATGTCCAATGCAATTCAACATTATCTATTATAATTAAAACAACATGATAATGGTTGTGTGAAGTCTAGATAATTGCATTGTAAGTTGCAATTTAATTGTTTAGTATTATTAAAATCAACTACCACACAATTGCTTTGAAACCCAAATTTAAACACCCAGTTGTAGCAAATTTAGTCATTAAATCCTTTATTTTCATTTCATTTTTAGTTGTAAGTTAGTTGCAAAAGATAAAAACAAAATTCATTACTCAAATGGATGAATGGAATAATAAATTGATATATTCATTGAACTAGTTTTAAATAGTTGTAAATAAGTTGCGAAGGATTGGGATAGAATCCATTCACATCAAATGGGTGAATGAAATAATGAAAGAATATATTTGTTAAACTAGTTGTAAAATAGTTGTAAATAAGTTATAAAATACAAGAATAAAATTCATTCATCAAATGGATGAATGAAATAATTAAAGTTTATATTCATCAAACTAGTTATAAAATAGTTGTAAGTAAGTTGCAAAAGGTATTAACATACATCATTCATTGACAAATGGATGAATTGCCACATTGGCATTTCATTCGCCATGTTGGAATGTGTGCGAATTTGATGTGGAGATTAGTTGCAAGGAAATTGCATATAATTGCATGTGAGTTGCACCATATATACAATATTTTATATGACATAGGGTGTCCATTACAACTAGTGCAACTAATGCAACTTGTTTGATGGCATTCAAGGTTGTATAAATACCATAAGTTGCAAATGTCCATTGCAATTGGAAAACCCAGTTGCAAGCCTAATTGTAAAACCCTATATTTTTTCATAGTGATAGGGTTTGTGAAGTTACGAAAAGGACATTCACCACACAAAAAATAAAGCAAGCAAAAGCCCATTTCTCCCACTTAGCAAATAGAAAAAAACATAGTTTGAGTGATCATTCATAAATGTTCTAGCCACATTAATTAGCACAACTTCCTACCCCAATAGCTAAAGCACCCTTCCACAACATCCATTGAACCTTTCTCTAATAATTTAAAAAGCTTTCATAAGATGGGAGGTGAAATGAAGGGCACTGAAATGGTAATGGTTTTCATGACCATGGACGCATGAAATGGTAATGGTTTTCACAACCATGGATGCATCTTGGCAGTGAAAAAAAAAGAGGTGTTTGGCTGGTAGTTTTGGCACAATAATTACATTGGTTATTTTGGCAAGTGGCATATATGAATGATCACCCAAACTATGTTGGTAAAAAGTTTGGAAAATCATTTAAATAGAACATTGAAATGTGTTTACTCAAAGTTGCATTACAAATATCATGGGTCACAATTATTATATGTCGTTTAACCAATGTTGTTTGGTTTTAATTGGGTTTTAAGAAAACCTTTAGTTTTGGTCCATTTTAAGTTTTAATTTTGCGATGAACATTCAATTTTTGTTTTTGCTAATTATTATAACTTGATAGAACCTCTAATACAAATTTGAAGCAAGGTTTTTAAGTTATTGAAATTTTATTTTTTGCAATTTAAAAATAATTGAAAGAAGTTTTGAGGCACCATTTGTTTTGGAAATTTTTTGCACCATGGCAAAAAAACCAAATAAAAAAGAGAGGAATATGGTGCCATAGATTCCTTATTTAATTTCTTGTTTTCAAAAACTCGATGAAAAGATATTTGCACGAAATTTTTCCATTTTTTAGTTTGGGGTTTATTTTGCTAATGTTGTACAATTAAAGAAAATATTACTCCCAATTAATACTAAATCCTCCTTGGGTTGCTTTCCAATGATGCTACAATACAATTTTTTTTAAAAATGGTTTGAGGCCACCTAGTCCACACACAAACCAAAATTTGATAATAATATTGTTGTATTTTCAACTAAATGTTTTTTACTATAACCTTGTAGCCAAAGGAAAAAACTTTGGAGTAATCCAAGGTTATATAATGTCAATTCAAATTTTATAATTAATTACAATTCTTACTTTCTTATAAATATCCAAATATTATGATTCCACTTTCATTATCTCCTACTTTCATTATTTATATTTACAAATGATGTAATGTAATGTTTAAAATAATTGTGAACTTGCGATTTTTTAATTTCAATAAAACATTGAAAATCATTTAAAGGTAAATGAAAAATTAGTTGGAAAATTTAATTTAATTTAATTTTTTTTCTCTACATAAATTTGACTAATTTTGCTATTTTTTGGAAACACTCACCATATTTTTGAGATCACAAAATTGAAAAGAAATACCTTGGAGTCTAGACCTTATGCAAATAAAAGTTTACAACAATATTATACTAGTTGAAGTTTTAGTTCCAAGTGGACACAGATTGTGTGCTTTGATTCCAGCAATACCTTTGTAGCACGGTGTGATTCCTGTAGGAGTTCCATCATGCAAGTCCACATATGGACAAGGTAACTTGTGAGAGTGCACAAGTTATTGTGAATACTCTCAGCTTGTGATAGTCTTGATGCTCATGCGTCTCAACAATTCCTAGTAACCAGTGTGCTAAAAGCCAGTTACTAGACATAACCCATTGTATGTGAGCGCTGTGCCTATGAGTTATGGGACACATAAATGTTACTACGAGCTTCACCTAATGAGGAACCAGGAACGTGCGAAAAAACATTAAAGAGGTATGAAAATGTCAGAAGGCAACTTGATACATGATATATTCAGGGAATTATAATCGAATGGTGTGTTGGGAGCTCTTGTCCAATGGTGTGCTACCATGTTAGTGAGACGCTCCCTAAAATTGTTTATGGATATTTGGCTCAATCATGGGCCAACATTGATTTTTAGTTTCTACACTGCATACCAAATTGCCTATGCAAGATGTTTATGCACCTACTAGAGGAGTGTCTAGCCAATCATCCAACCATCAAATGGGATCATGGCCTGAACAAGGCTGTCGGCATTAGAATTCTGGTTCTAATAGAATTGGTGGGTCTCACTACACCAGAAACCATATTGCTGCATGCTGCATGTGGATCGGTCCACAATTGTTCCAGACTTCAGACCACAATTTTAAAGTTATTTCCTGTGAGTTATTAGTACACTACTTGGTGGCTTATGATACTTGACTCAATGGTCCCTTTTGGGTAGGGTAAAGACCCAGGGTGGAGGCCTTCACAAATTAAAGGGCTTATGATGATGTGTAGCGAAGTCCAGCCTCACCCTGTCCACTGGTATCTCAGTGAGGTGAATGGTAGTTGATTGATGAAGGTAACCTCACTGCTACCTCACGAGTTGATAAGTTGCATGTAAATCTCTTTTTTCTTTTTCTTTTTTAAAAAATCCTCCAAGCCTTGTCTTCCTCCAAACACCTGTATTTCTTTAACTTGCATGTAATATATAACTTGTAGAGGGGGGAGCAGGGTAAAGGGAAGCCCATGTGCTTCTATTTTGGGGGGTGGGGGGCCAAAGGAGCTTTTGTTAAAAACAAGAAAACTGACTGTGGGCACACACGCCCATGAACACAATAGAGTTTTCCGTGAACTCACGACACAGCACCAGAACCAGGTGAGATTCAAAATAAACTGCAAAAAAGTACATTAGCCTTAAATGCAGGGGGTGAAACTGAGAAATGCACCATTTTTTTGGTGAGAAACTGAGTTTCATCCTGTTTTGACCCCTCTTTCACTTTTCCAGAGCGCCTCCACTGCTGCATGATGTATTTTCACTGCTCGTACCTGTACAACTTCTGTAATTACCTCGAACCTTGTGCATTGAATGCTGGGTTTCAGCATTTCATACCCAGATTTAATAAAACCTCCTTGCTTTGCGGACTCACTCAAAGAGGGGATAGGGGGTGAAAGGAGGTCCAAAGCAGTGTTGTGTGTGTAAATGGTTTGGGACTTACACTCAATAAATTTTACTCCGAGTAAGTGTAAATGTAAAACTATACATGTTTATCTGATTTTACGTGGCTATGTAAAATATTGTAAATATACATCAGTGTAAAAACATGTGATTTTTACTTGAGGAGAGGAGATTTCATAATGTTTTTGATGATAAGCTAAATGGCCCATTGCCAAAAAAAATCCATCAAAATATACACCCACAACTAATTCATATGACTTTGCAAGAACGTATGGTCATTAAAGATATATAATAAAATTATTTATAAAGTAAGGAAAACAATGCTAGAACTCTGAGCTTGATCATAAATAGGGTGAGATTCAAAAAAATAAAAAACACTAGCATTCAAGGGTAGGGGGACCTCAGTTTTTGTGGTAAACTGAGTTTCACCCTGTCTTTCCTCTTTCTTTGGCGCCTCTATTAATGCTCCTACTTGTAAAGCTACTATAACTAGTCTTGAACCTTGTACATTAAATGCTGATTTCAGCAATTCATTCTCAGATTTAATAAAATTTTCTTACTTTATCGTTACCCCTGAAAGAAGCGTTTGGGGTGAAAGGAGGCCCAAAGGCAGGGTGACTTTACAAATAATTTTAGTAATTACACACTTACATGCCCCAAAACATTTACACGGGGCCATGTAAGTGCATTTGACAAATATTTAAACTGGCCTCTTGTAAGTGTAAGTGTCAAAAATTTGGACATGTAAGTGTATCATTTACACTTACACTGGATTTACACACCATATATACGGCAATTGACACTTACACGCAAAACACTGGTCCAAAGACATGCACACAACTTCAATTGCACCAGCTTGAGTTCAGACGAGAACAAGAGTATTAGATTTTTAAAAATACACTATAAATCTAATACCCAATAACTTTATAAATAAATATTGGGTATTTAAAAAAGTTTAGGAGTTGTAATAAATTAAGTTACTTTTAAATTTTCACAAGGTTTGATATTTCAATCTAGAGGCCAGTGACATATTTTGTTTTTATCAGTTAGTGCATGCAAGGTTCAAAACTTTTGTTTTTGGTGATGGGCCTGGGTGATTGGCTGATCACAGAAAAAGTTTTGAATGGATACTCCAGAGTTTTGGGAAAGGGATAGAGAATGTAGGGCTATTGACAATAGCATGGGAACAATGGGGACAACATAAATAACATTTGACACTTGCTCAAGGCATATGGGATATGCTTAAGGAACGTATGTGAGGGGCCAAACAGGAACTGGGGGAACAACATAAAGAAGATGTCGCAAAGCACAGGAGATAACAGTAACCAACATATGGAGGAAAAACGGCAACACCATAGAGAACAACACCATTGGAACATACATATGTGGGAACAAAACCCTAAATCCAAAAAATCTTCCAGAAAGAGTAATAGGAAGGCCTATTCTACTATACTGACTCAGCTCATCCGAAAATCTTCCGGTTCCCCTCTCTCCGCCATCCTAGGAAAAAAATAAAAATGAACCAATGCTACGCATACTGAGAGACCTCGTTAGATGCACATAAAATAATTGCGTAATACTAGTCAGCAGCCCTTTTTGCCCAGGATAATGGCATGGGAAATATATTGTGGGGGAATATACTGATCTGGTTGCAGGATTGTGGTGTCCAGTTATTTTTCAGAGATTTAACCACTAGATTACTTGGCCACTGGCCCCCAGATGGCCTTTTATTTTGTGGCTCACAGGCATCCAATCACCTTCTCCATGGCGTGGGGGATTTACATTAAGGAGCTAATTGAATATATGGCGGGTACGGCGAAAGGGTAAGATACTTCGACCTCGTGACTCATGAGCAGTAAAGGAAAAGGCCTGAGTAAATGAAAAAAGGCCTCTGCTAAAGCAAGCAGAACAGCAGAGGAAAACGTTCGGGTGACGCGAGAAGGAACGACGAAACATGGATTCTGTCCGCGGCCCCCAAATTTTGGATGGTTGAATGCAGATCTGGCAACGCGTGCACAAGTCGACAAGCTGGGGATTCTCCAGTGTCACCAAATGCGGGCCAGGGCGAACGGGGGAAAATATTAAACAGGCCAAAGAAATTGATTGCGTCCGGTACACCCGTACTGCCAGCACTCCATGACGTCAGCAACCCACCCTCCCCGTAAGCTGTCACCCCGTTCGCATAACTGCCGCGTAGGCACGTTACGACCTCGCCTGCGTAACATCCAGCCCGCCCCCATCCCATCACATCCATGGGAACCAAAATGCAGATCATCACATGGGCCATGTCATGCCATGAGCTAGTCCCCTAACCTATAACCCTAAACCGATTTGCAAACCTATAGCCATTTCACGAGAGATGAGATGACGTCATGTTTCCAAATTTCAAAACCCTAAACCTTAAATGAGTCTAGCATCTTCTCGTTTGTGTCCATTGCCATCACTGTACAAAGGTGCAGCAATTATCAATTCTGTAATTGTTCATCAATAATGCTGAACTTTTTGTCATAAGAGACTTTAATTGATTCACATGAGCAAAAGAAGGCCCTTATCAAATTATTGCAATAGTTTGGGTAATGGAGGTAATGGAGTGAGAAAGAGTGTTGTAAGACATTCAAGCTTCAAGAAGATTGTTGTTCCAATAAGCTTTTCAAAATTTTGCTAGAATTAATGACTTTGAAATGTTTGTGGAAGCACCTTCCTACAACATACAATATTTTGCTAGGGTGCTCATGGATTGCACAAAATCCTTCACAAAAGAAACACCTTTCAAACGCAAAATGTTAGTAAAGGAGCCTAAAACATGAAAATATTTTTTTTCGAACTATTGATAGAAGGGAAGCTTAATTTAATTTTTATGGTTTTATAGTATATAATGCAATTTTTTTATAAAAAACATTGTTGATTATATTTGTGGGGATTGGTGTGTCAAGTCTTCTAATGGTTTAAAATAACAAAGTTGGCAAAATTGGGAACGAATTGTCCTATACAAAAGCTAAAGGTTTGGTGCGATAATTTGTGAACATGGGGTACAAGAAGGTTGTAGACTGTTTGTGATTCCAAAGCTCTATAGTGAGACCAAGTTGGAGTTTGTAACTATTAAGGTAATATTACTAGTTTTTTCAAAGAATTTTTAAATGCTACATTTTGTTTAGTTCATAACAAGTTTGTGACTACTAAAATTATTTTGGTTCCATAGGTTGTCGATGTAGTGATAGAATGTCTAATGAAGCTCCAAAGAAACTACTAAAGAATATGCCAATATATGTTAGGTCACACCCAATGATACTAAGAAAGTAGCAAAAGGACAACAAGATGTGTGTATTTATTGTGGTTGAGAGTGGCTTAACAAGTTGAGGCTTTCAAAATACTGCTACGAAGGTTGTGATGATACACCTTTCTATCCATATGCAAGTAAACATGTGCAGTTACCTATGTATCCAAAAGTGCATAGGAAACCAAGAAACTAAAACACATGTTAGTTATTGAAAAAGGTTCTTCCCATTTGCCTTTGAAAACCCACACAAAGATTTATGCAAAGCAAGATCAAAAACTTGTAAGAGATATTGAACTCATCAGGTAGATGTGTTGGCTTAAATTACTACATGATTTAAAGTCGTTTGGGCAAAAGCGTGCTTGGGTGGACCACTAGGAACATTACACCTTGATTTTCTTGGACCCATCAAATTTTGAAAAATCATAGGAAACACTTCAATAAAAAATTTCATATATTTTTTAATGAGTACATTTATTAGGTTCCATAGATTTTGAAATTCCAATAATATCAAAAATATTGTGTATTTTTATGTTCCTAATCATTGCATTTAGAAAAAGTTTTAGGAATGTAACAATGGCCACCTTTCCTTGAATTTTTTGGTTAGAACACAAATTTGAAACATGATTTGAGAATTTTCTTAATAATTTTTTTTCCTAGAAGGTAATTTGGAAGTCATTCTATTTTGAATTTTTTATTAGGTAATCAATTGAGTAAATATAATTTAGTTGTGAATTTCCAAAATTAAGGCTATCAATTTTTGAAGGGGGCATTTTAATTAGGATTTTTTTTCTTAAGAATTACCATTTTTTAAAATTCCAAAATAAACTTCAAGCCATATATTAGTGCATGCAATTGATAAACATGAGGAAAAAATAATTTATAGTTGTGAAAACATTTAAAGTAAAAGGCCCAAGAAAATTATTTGTGCATTTTTGGTTCCTTAACCATTCCTTGAAGTGGTTCTTATTAGTCCACCTAAGGATGCTTTCACTCACTTGCTAGGTTCAATGCAAATTATTGTAGGTGCACATTCATTACAAACATGCATGAAACATAAAACGTGGAATTCATTAATGATGTCAAACAAAAAACATGTTCAAAGCTTGGGTCGAAGAAGAACATGAAAAAAATGTTGAGTTTTTTGCTACAACTAATAAGGAAAAAATTAATGTTGTTAGCCAAAGAATGATGAGGCAAAACATTGGAGCTAAATTGAAGAAGTCTATAAATGGGGTAACTCAAAAACATTTGAAGAAGGGTGATGGGTATGTGGTAACCTTATCTAATAGTACAATTGAATAGAGGAGTGATGAGACATTCCTAGCTCTAAGTCCTTTTGTGAAGGAAAAGGACTAGATAGGCTACATGTTATTAATCCGCATGTGGAAGAACCTACCAAAAAAGATGGGATACTTCTTTGATGAACATGGTTTGATCGTAGTATGCCCATGTTTGGAACAACAACAACTTGCAAAAAAAATCATAATGTGGCATTTGTTGGAAGAATTGAAACAATTCCTAAGTTGACATTGAGGCCATCTGGGTTTGTAGCATAGGGGTTAGGGGACCCATCATCTTGGAAGGTCGTGGTGAAAATCTTGGATTAGTTTTCTCAACTTCATTCCCTACAAATTTTCAATAAGGAGTTTTCTGAAATCAAGAGTGAACGCAAAAAGGCATTTCCATCTTCATTTTTGGAAGTAGAATAAGAAGTTCAAATGGCATAACATGTCCTCCTCCTCCTCCTCCTCCTTTCATGAAATGAATTCTAGTTTTATTTGTGTTACTACCGTACATGTTACAACATTATGATTGGGAGAAGGATACCATTGACATATTCAAATCCAGGTTGGCATAATAAAAAGAATTCAAAAATGGAAAATGGGAGGATTGGGTTGAAGATGTCTTCATGTCTTCATACAAGAATTGGTCATTTGTAGAATCAACATGTAAGACTAAAGTTTACAAGTATGTCATTTTAGTTCCATGTTTTTTTATTTTTAAACTTTCTAGTTCATAACTTAAATAATAACACTGCAACCTTCATTTGTTGCATCCTTGTTCGCTTTGTGTGGGATGCAAAAAATGAACCAATGTAGCAATAATGTCAAAAATGTGACCACCATATGTGTCAAACATGTGCACAATTGTATTATTGTGGACAAAGAATCCCAATCATTGATTGAGTATGTTGAGCACAAACTCTTGGTGAAGGCAATAATGGTCTTTGATGCAACATCGAAGGAGAAAAAGGTGTAGCGTACAATCACGGTTGGGGTATACAAAAGGAATGTTTCGCCTCAAAATCACTCACATGACACTACTTTGAATGACCACTATGTTTACCAATTCATTTATTTTGGTGAATTTATTTTTTCATTTAATACTCACATTCTTTGTGATTGAAATGGTTGTGATTGTTTGTGATTTGGATGATTTAAACATGTCCTTAAATGTCTTGGAACACATTTCAAGAACGTTATCCCACTACATAATTTTATTGAAAAAGAATCAACATGAATAATAATATTTGTTCAAATTGATTCATATTTTAACCACAAATAAAATAAATTATGTTCTACATGATGGCATAAAATTTTGGTAATATAAAAAACCAATTTTTTGGGAATTGATACTAGAATCTTGAATTTTCTTCATGAAAAGGATTACATTAATAAAGATAATTTTATTAATTTTATTAATAAATATTTTACAGTCCAAAGGTTTAAGGGGAAATATAAGAGATGTGGATCTATAAAAAAGGACATTTTTAAAATGTTTTTACTAAGACTTTGGCACTCCAAATGAAAGACTATCATTCTGGAAATGTCTTGGAATCATGTGTTCCTTTATGGTTTATGTTTCAACATGACATCCAAAATTTGTTTAATTAATTGTTTTCAAATTTTGTAGCATTTTTTGATTGAATGACTAAACATACACGACATCCTTTCATTATTTCACATCTCAAAACATGATTTGGCTTCAGGACTCAGGACTCAAAACAATCTTGCATACTTCATGTTTCTTGTTGTGTTACCCCAACCGTGATTGTACCTTGTAGAAAGTTCATGAATGTGTCAAGAAGAAAATGGACATTTGGGAAGCTTAGGTTGCTCCTTGTTTGGAGAAAATCACTTGGTGTTGGCATCCCATGATTCATATTTTCCACATTAGACCTCACTTCTATAAACTATTGTGCTTAAATCCCATCGACACACAACAAAGTAGAGGTGTCAATTGTAGTAACATCAATTTGTAACATGTAAAAAACAATTGTGTTATGACCAACTCCTTGGGTTGTAATAATCTTAAAGATGTTCATGTTTGCCCAAGGCTTGGAGTGTTAGTCTATGACCACGTATTAAAGGAAGGACTTATCAAAACATCCTAGAATGGATGGGATGGGTTTCAATTTTGGGCTATGGTGGCCAATCAAATAGATGATATAAGAAGAGGGGTTTTTGTTGTTTGCAAGTTTGAAGAACATATTTTCATGCTAGGAATGGAGGCAACACATGGGTGTGGCATCTAAAATCTTGAGAAGCCCTATTAACCAATGGTAGGATGAGTACATCTCGTGGATATACAATGTGTAGTTGTAAGATATCTAAACAATGGTAGTGGCACAAGTAAGGGAAAATTCATTCGATTGTGGCGATAGAAGGAAATTGTGTCTAAGGAAACCTCTATAATTATGTTTCATTAACTAGCTAAAGTACATCAAAGACCATGACATTAGGTGGATTATTTACGATGCAAGTATTATGACTTGTTGATTAGATTTGGATTAGTTTAGGGTTTGGTTATATTGGGTGGATTTGGATTTGGTGTAAGGTTAAGCAACATGATATTCATGGTTTTTGTGTAGTAATATCCCAAAATTCCCTAAATTGGGACTCCTATGACTTTGGAGGCCCAAAACTTTGTGTGCAAGCCTCCAATTGAGGTGAGGTCTAAAGCAAAATTGAAGCCCTTGTCGAGATCTTTCCAACGATATATGTCACGCCACCTTCACACAAGGAAATCAAGGCGATTCTTGACTTTTAGTGGTCGAGAGTCAAATTGACAATTTGACTTCCAACACTTCTTTTGGCCATAACTTATGTTTTAAGTGCTCAAATGGGTCATGCAAGCCCATTTTATAAATCTATGTTCAAAGAACTTTCCAATGATATAAGGAACTTTTCAATCCAATGATTTTTGACCCCTGCAATCGCCCTCTGAAGATTTGGGAGTCCATTGGGACTCTAACTCCCAAAGTGGGAGCTCACTTGGGAGTGTGCAAGTTCATTCCCTCACACTTTCTTAAACTCCCGGGAGCATGAAATGTGACTTCTAGGCTTCATTTTTGGCTTGCCCCTTTGTAAGCCCTTGTTTTGGTCACGAGCCCAAGGTTAGAATTGCGACATAAAAACATTATCAAATGATGATTCAATTTATGTACATAGAAATGTAAAAACATTAGGCTTTATTTTGTATTTAGAGGTGGTTCACTAGGTGTAATTATGTGTTTGTGCCTTTGTAATTAAAGTTTGAATTGTAATGTCTTTGTAGACATTTTAGTGGTAGAAATATGTGTTTACAGGGAATTGATGTTTAAAATTTGCAAGTTTATGAGTGTACATATATGCATTTGTTGGGTTTTTATACTCATGTTGTGTTTGAAGCACTATGTGCACATTTGCAAATTCAATATTTAATTTGTAAAGTTAAAGGAATTTTTTCTAGTGGGTTAATGATTAAAAAGAAACAAATTAATTTTAAAGAGCCACAATTAGATATGTTTAGAGAAAAACAAAGTTAAGTTTAAAAAGAAAGATGTTTATGTCTAGGGGGGTGAAAAGTGAATTAAGTTTAAAGAAAAGATTTTTTAATGTTTGGACAAAAAGTTGGTTATGTTTAGGAGAAGATTTGTTATGTTTAGCAAGAAGATGAGAACTAAGTTTTTAAAGAAAAAAACCAAATATGTCTACAAAAAAGATGAGTTAAGTTTAGGGAGAAGGTTAACATTTAAAGATAAAGTTTGTTATGCTTAAAGAAGAAGGAGGTCATGTTTGGACAAAGATTTGGTTATGTTTAGACATAAAGTTTATCCCTCATTTTTTTTCTTTTAAAGATTTGACAATGCCTAGCTTCTAGTTTTTGTAGGTGCACTAGGACCAATTGTAGATGGTGAAGAGAAACACAAGGTGTTATTTTGCAAAAAGATCTAGGACCATTATAACTTGTGCACCTTTAAACTTGGGTCTTCAAAGTTTGCACATTTGAAATCAATGTCTGAAGGGGTCAAAACCTTTGATTGGTGGTGTACTATTGCAAATGCACTACTACCACTTGATTTTACAGCACAAAATGTAATAGTGATTTTAAACAAGATACATGAGTAGGAATTGTGGTAGCTAATGATACTGCTATGATTGTTACAGAAGGCATTACAATCACGAAGGTTTTAATTGTAACACCTTTCACGTTAAAAATGCTTATTATCCCAATCTAGGTGCTCAAGGACGTTTCTTATGGTCCATCAAATCGGTATACACCTATGTTGCATATTCAACCACCTATTGCAACATACAATTGCAATGGTACAATACTTAGTCAAATTGTTTGTAAGTTACGAATTCCACATGGGGATTTGAATATAGAGGATTAAGGGATGTAATGTGTTGTTGAACATTTTGTGTAATGGGTTCAACCCATGTTGCAAGGGAAGGATTGCATCTTGATGTGAACAAATTGTCGATTATTATTCATAATGGAAGAAGAAGTAGCAACATTGAACTACTTGAAGAAAATGCACAAGGGGTGGAAAAGATGTCTTAATTTTTTATCATATACATCAACGGGTTTATGAAATCTAGGATGTAAGGTTTAGGCAACATCATTATGAAAAAAAAAAGGTTTTACAACTAGGCTTGCAACTGGGTTTTCCAATTGTAATGAACACTTACAACTCATGGTATTTATACAACCTTGAGTGCTATCAGACAAGTTGCAACAATTCTAGCGGACACCATATGTCATATACAATTTTGTATATACGGTGCAACTCACATGCAACTATATGTAACTTCTTTGTAACTAATCTCCATATTAGATTCCGACATACATTCCAACATGGCGAATGAAATGCCAACATGGCATTTCATCCATTTGTCGATGAATAAAATATGTTAATACCTTTTGCAACTTATTTACAATTGTTTTACAATTAATTTGACGAATACAATCTTTAATTATTTCATTCATCCATTTTATAATTTATTTACAACTATTTTACAACTAGTTCAACAAATATATACTTTCATTATTTCATTCATCCATGGGTCCAACCATGCTATTGAGAGCCACACGTGCCCCCTTAGACCACTATTTTATTTAAAAAATATTCTTAGAGTATTTTTAATACATCTTTCAAAAAAAAATAAAAAAATCTTAATATTATTATGTTAAGGTGTATATTAAAACATATCCCAAAATATGTCATTGAAAAATATTTTCAAATTGTGTTTTTAATGTCAAATTTGCTTTTATGTAGCTTTTAAGCAATGGTTACAAAAGGTAAAAAATCTTTATACGTATTTTCACTCATTAAATTGTTTCCAAATTTTTATGATATGTACATAATCTATTCATAATAACATTTTATAAAACATTACTCTATTTATTATTATTATTATTATTTACAATGCAAAGTTCAAAAAATTAAGTAGTGGTTATGATTACTAATGGTACATGTTAGTATGACTACATCCCCATTTGATTAATGGATTCTATCCCAATCCTTTGCAACTAACTTACAACTAAAGATGAAATGAAAATAAAAGATTTAATGACTAATTTGCAACTAGGTGTTTAAATTTGGGTTTCAAAACAATTGTATGGTACTTGATTTTAATTGTGTTAAACAACTAAATTGCAACTTACAATGCAATTATCCAAACTTCACACAACCATTATCATGTTGTTTTAATTATAATAGATAATGTTGAATTGCATTGGACATCATTAATTATAAACATGAAACGAATTTGAAACCTTAAATACATTTACATTCCATGTTGAAGAATACATTACAAAACAAAATTAGAAAATGTTTTTATCAAAAGACAATTTAACTATGAATCTAAATATAATGCCCAAGCTATATATAACAAACATTTTCTCTATCTAAACAAAAGGTTAGATCATGAAAATAATGACCCACAATAATCGAATATTGTCATTTAAAACATTATGTTTCATAAATGAATGTTTTTTTCTATTTTTGTTGAAATGGAACTTGAGCCATGCAATTTTTTCAATGTATTTTATTTGCTTGAAATTTTCCATGTTATGATATTTAGTTACAGATGTGAAATGAAATCAATAGCATATCATAACATTGTAATGTCAAAAGTATGTAAATGATCCCTGCAACTTGAATAAAACTAATTTACAACTATATTGCCACCAACATGCAACTTATTTGACATTAAAATGCAATGTATAGAACATTGATACAAACTAAATTATAATTTGTACACTTACAAACATAATCAAATATTGTGTTTACAATTAGGTAAATTGAATTACAATTTTAAGTACTTTTTGAAAAAATCTTACCTTGTGTACATAATTTTGATGTTGATGGATTGAAACATAATGAAAGTTCAACCCTATAACATAAAACCAACAAAAGTAAAAACCTTCAATATCCAAGAGTAAGAGTAAGAACTTCAAACATCCAAGAGTAAAAGTAATAACCTTTAACATCAAAAAGTAAAAGAAAGAACCTTCAACATCCAAAAGTATGAGCAAGAACCTTCAACATTCAAAAGAAACAACAAAAACCTTCAACATTCAAAAGTGATAAAAAAAAACTTCAACCTCTCTAAGAACAAGAACCTTCAACCTCCAAGAGCAAAAACAAAAGGTTTCAACCTCTTTAAAAGAAAGAATAAAAACCTTCAACCTATAAGAGAAAAAACAAAAGCCTTCAAGCTCTTTAAGAACAAGAACAAAAACCTTCAACCTCCAAAAGAAAAGAAAAACCTTCAACCTTTTAAAAAGTAAGAACAAGAACCTTCAACCTTCAAGAGAAAAAACAAAAGCCTTCAACTTCTCAAAAAGCAAAAACAAAAACCTTCGACCTCCAAAATAAAAAGCAAAAGCCTTCAATCTCCAAGTTATTTAATTAAATAACTTATAACAACCTTTTAGCTTTATTTTTATACTAGACAAACAAAAATAATCTTAGTTATAACACATGATATGAAAATTGCATCACCAAAAGACTAGGAAATACGCAAATTGTTTGAATAGAAAGATTTTTTTAAAAAATTCATTTTGAATTTCTTAATAATAAGCAAAAGCACATGAAGGTCGTTGATGCATTGGAGTAGATCTATCGATATACTACCATGTGTCACTTAATTAAAGGTTTTTCACCTAAATTTCAAATTTTAAGTTGAAATATAAATGCATATTAGTTGCAAACAAGTTGAAATGTCATATATATTGGGTGATGGAAATGTATACACGTGGCATGATCGTATGTGTTATCCAAGGATGTACATTTGTTGCAAAGTATCGTTGAGTAGTAACTAAGTTTATTTTAGTTATGATGTAGTTGTTACATGTGACTAAAATGCAATTTGTCAACAAAGTCAAACATGGTTGATTATAATCGTATATATAGAATGTACATTGTATTGTATAAATATACATTTTGTAACTAATTTCCAACTATAATATAACTCCTTGATTTTCTAACATGGCATTTTATTTTAATTTGTTGTATTTCCAAAAGACAGTTGCAATGTAGTTGTTTTGGAGCTCTAGTTGTAAGGTAGTCTAGTTGTCATGGACACAATTTCTCATGGTGCATGTTCATTCATTTGTGCTCTTAGTTCCAAGACTATGCATTGTTAATAACATGGAAATTTTGTCTTCCAAATTGTACCCTATTTGTAAATATTTTGTCATCCATAACATGACAATGTTTTATCTTTCTAAAATTACATGTTATTATCTTGCACAAAATTAGCAACATGACACGTGTTCATCTATTTGAGTTTTAGGCTTGGGATACATGTAATTGCCTTGTCCTCAAATAACAATGTCTTCATTACCAAATACAACCATGGCTTTTCAACTTTGGCACCCCTTTTGACATGCCTTGGGTTTGTGTAATCGTAGAGATGTGTTTTTATTTGCAAGAATTGTGTTGGAGAATGTAAACCAATATTTCAAAATGTTGCATTGTGTTTGATTTTTCTCTATCAACCACCTTTATAATGACATGGGTGGCATTGTTTGTTGAATTTTTTGATAACATAACCGACTAATAATTACATAAAAACACTAACCAATCAACAAATAAGATCAAGTTCGGAAGACTTATTGTTTGGTAATAACCTTGTGATGCATGTGAAAATGGGTCTTTGATCATTGTGGTTGTGAAATTGTAAGAGTACATTTAAAAACATGTGCCCACATGAAAGTTGATGCACTCCCAAGTCCCAAGTTAGGCCCAAGGTGGGCCTTGGTTTCTAAAACAACGAAATTGTGGGGACTTGAGGGCACGCTCCCAGCTCTTAGCACTAAAAGGGGTAGAGGGGCGTGCTGAAGCTCCGAGATGGGACTAGGAAGAGGGACAAGCTTTAGTTACTTACTCGAACCTGCATCAAGCCAACTAAACAAGTTGGTTAGTTCGCATTCTGGAGCACCCTTGGTGCTAGAACAAACCACGGGCAACTTTAGATTTACAAGACTCACCACAGCCCGGACTCAGAGGAAGCCACCACCTTCCCCCATATAGTATTCTCTGCGTTACTCCGCGGCACCCACATCCGAATAGTTTTTTGTCCCAGGACTCTTAAGGAGGAGTCCCGAAATTGTCCCGGTTTGGACTCCCGAGACTTTATGAGTTCATAACTCTTTGCCCAGACCTTTGATTGGGATGAGGTCTAAAGCAAACTTGTAGCTCTCCTTGAGAGCTTTCCAACAGTGTGTCGCACTCCATCTGCACACACCGGGGTCGGGTCGATTCCCGACCCTTCTTTTTGCCATAACTTATGCTGTAGATGTCCAAATGGCTCATGTGAGGCCATTTTCAACATCTACACTTCAATAGCTTTCAATGACATGAAGAATGCCTCAAGGCAAGGTGTTTTGACCTCTGCAATCGAACTCTAAAGTTTCGGGAGTCCCAGAGGACTCCTAAGTCCCCATTTCAAGAGTGTGAGTGTCATCCTCACACTCTTCCAAAAGTGGGGTTGCAATAAAAGTGATTTTTTTTTTCCCCATACCAAGTTAATTGTTGTTGTTAAGGTTTTGTTGAAATTTGCTAACCATTGTGTAATTATTTCTTTTGTGTTTTAATATGAAATATGGCATAAATGTTAAAAACAAAAACCCAAATTTGGAAGGTTGTGATGAGTATAAATTCTAAGTATTTTTTTACACCTAAAAGAGATGTCTATTTAATGGGTTGTAATGCAAGCACTTAAAACCTCTATGCATATGTTAGATGGGAAATTTGTGATTTTAAGTTTTGATGTTACCATGTCCACATTCATTCCAAGTGTTACTTATGAACATGTGTTTATCTTATACTTGTCAATTCAATTTACTCCACACTATGAATTCAACTTCAAGGTAAACCTATGCTATTAACCCTATTGTTGACAATTGGAATTTGTGATCAATGTATTTTGTCAACCCATTTTATGATTGGATTTAGGTGTTGGAAAAGAAGGTCAACTTGGAAATGTAAAGAAAACAGTCGAATAAAGGGCATGGGACCTCTAAGTTCACTAGTTGCTGCAAAACATGAAGCTCCCTATTTGAAGGTAATTTCTATGATAGCTTGATGATAGGTAGTTTTCAATTTATATGAGTTTAATGATGTGGGCTTGGAACCTCAACTATGGTAGTTACATGTACGCTAGTTTACAAGTTTGATACTCCCCCTATGATGGCTAAATAGGAAAATGAGTAGGGTGATTTTGCTAATATCATGGCTATTAGTATGGATGAACATGTTTTTTATTATAATTTTCTTTCTAACTTGCACATTTTTTTTGGTCCAACATATGTTTTATTAGGCTTGCATTTAAATGTTCATGTTACAAAAATCCTCCCTCCAAGTTGTCCATAGAAATCAATAACATTATATATGGCCATGATTGTGATTGGATTTAAGGAAACAACATTGGTGCAACATGATGTCAACAATGATTTTGGTAAGAACTAATTTAAACATTGTTGCTAAGCTTTTGTCTACCATATTATGCGCAATACCATGTACTCGAGTGGTTAAGACAAATTGCAAGGCTTCAATCCACTATTAGCAAAACAATATAAGAACAGAAACATGCATAGATAGACATAAGTAAACAAGGAATTGATTGTAATGTGTATTATCAAGTTTAAATACAATAACATCTTTCATTCTAAGCATGTTTAGGACTACTCTATGCCCCTTATATCTCCATTCTCCTTCTTACTTCTTCAAACCTTCAGATAACTAAAGCCTTTATCATTTCAATAGACTCATATGTTCAACAAATAACAATAATGACAATCGAACTCGGTAGGGCCTTGTTGAATAGTACCTTGCCGAATCTTGGTAAAATGTTTACCTTGATTTAGTTGGAATTCATGTGTCGTTAGACTCTTTGAGTTCTTTCGAAGTTGCCTTACCATGTGGTCTGTTCAAAAAATAACAACTCGTAATGTTGTTGGGCTCTTTCCAAGATGTGCTTGGGCTACATGCAGACTTGGTCCTTTTGTTGTGCAATGCCAAGCGATTAATGTCATTGCTTCCTTCAATAGGTCTTTGAGCGCATAACTCTTTAATAGATCTTCCAACCTTTGCACCACTACCATGTCTCCACGGAGTCCTCCTTCACCCTCTTCTCAATGGTGTTTGATATGGGATCTTTTCTGGCCATAACAAAAGTGGGCTTATGGTTGACTATCATGGTATGCTTCAAATAATATTTCCTATACACCACCTCTAATTTGTAGTAATATTGCAATGCATATTCCCCAAATAACCCATGAGATGCTCTAACACACCATAACCATGGTTATTGTTAAAAATGATATAATCGCAAAGAATGCTATATGTTATGTACTCATGAAATTCCCATCCTATATCTTCCACATATGTTCAAAATCTTCAATGAGGATTTGGGCATTGAGCATAGGTGGAGTGAATCTATTGAAAGGCATGTTTGCAAGTGATGAATGAAGTAATACCCCTTTGGATGAGGAATAATCAGTAGGGTATACTCCAATTTCGTCAAAATATGCAGTATATCACTCAGATTGCAAGGTTTCAGCCCAACAATTTTGGCATCACATGTTGGAAGAACAATTTTTGTTCACTCATTACAAATGGGAAAATGTATGTGATTTTGATAATGGTCCATCATGGGAGAATGATGTCATGGTGGAGAATCCTCAAGTGGTTGGGTTGAAATCTTATCCTTCCCCACATTATCACCCTTGTTCTGGCTTTTCTCCCCACTAACTCTTGCCACCCTCCACTTACTCCTCCCTATTAGTTTGTTCGACAAACTCAGTAATTGAAATTTTGTGCACAACATCTTGATCTTCCTCCATTACAACAAAACCGTGTCCTTTTCACTAGTGAAATTTAATAACATGACTGTAGAGTAAAAAAAATTAAACCACATAACTAACCATGTCCATTTTGACAAAACACAAAAGTAACATTGTCTATTATAACTAATTTGAATTTCATTTTAGTCAAAATAGGCATTGTAATTTCATACGTGAACTTTATGTAGTGGTTACGTGTAATCAACCTACTAGCAATGTGATTAAAATTAGTCAATTCATTTACATGTGTAATCAAAGTGATGTATATATGACTAAAATCAGTCATTTATCTAACACATCTACAAATGTGACTAAACTCAATCACTTTGATTACACATGTATTATTAACATAGGTTGACCTCATTACAAAAAAAATAAAATATAGACCCCCCTCACTTTCAAGTTTCATATCTTTCTCATTACTTGTCCATTCTCAACGATTTAAAAAACTCCAGATGCGTTATTTTAAGCTTCACAAACTTTCAAGTGTAAAAATAAATTAAAAATGTAGAAAGATTTTTAAGTAAAAAACGCAAGGTGGACTAATATGTGGTCAATTTTTGCAAATCATCCCCTTCACTTTCAATGAGCATAACTTGCTCATTCCTTTATCAAATTAAGAATTTTTTCACCTTTGGATTTCTCAAGAGGAGGATTACAGAAAAATTTTAAACATGAAAAAAATGGAAAAATATACAAAGAAATAAAACTCAAAAAAGGGAATTGAATTTTTAAGTCGTTAATTCATGCTTGAATCACCCCATTTCACTTTCAATGAACATATCTTTGTCATTTCTTTATCAAATTGAGGATTTTTTATAATATTGGATGCAAAAATAGGAGAATTACAAAAAAAAATTGAATGTTGAAGGTAATGGAGCAATGTACAAAAAGTTTAAACTTAAAAACACAAACTGAATTATTATGTTCAGTTTTTGCAAATCACCCTCTTCACTTTCAAAGGGCATAACTTGCTCAATTTTTGATCGATTTCAACAGTTTTTTGTACCATTGGATGCTCCAAGAAAAGAACTACAAAGTTTGTTTGAATGTTAGAAGCAATGGAGCAACATACAAAGAGTTTAAACTCAAAAACACAAACTGAACTGTTATGTTCAATTTTTGCAAATCAGCCTCTTCACTTTCAAAAGGCATAACTTGTTCATTTCTTCATCGATTTCAACATTTTTTATACCATTGGATGTGCCAAGTGCAAAACTATAAAAAAAAATTTAAGCTTAGAAGCAATAGAGTAATGTATGAAAACTTGTAAATCTTATTCTTAAGTGTTTAGTGGTCGGTCTAATAAATTGAAAACTTTGTGTGATCAAGTTGTTCCTTGAAAAAATATATCTCATATTATTTGGTCATTAATTTCATTTTGAAAAGTATATAAGCAAGGCTTTAGCCCTCAAATTCACATCTTAAAATGTTCAAGCTTTCTAGGTTGAACCTATTGCAAGGTTTAACTTCCATAAAAAAATGTCAACTTAAAAGAATATTTGATTTGAATATAATTGAAAAGGGAATTGATACATTGAAAATATATTTTTTAAAAATATATTTAAAAAATATTATTTAGATTATAATTACTTTATAAAATAATCATATTTAATCATATATTAAGCACAATGAAAATGCCATGTCATTACATTCATTCACACAATTAGACAAAATAGAAATGCCACATCATCAATTCAGTCACAAAATTTGCTAAAATAGACATGTCACATCATCAATTCAGTCACACAATTAGTCATATTGGACATCCCACTATGGCACTATGCTAATGTTTAGTCATTTTACATTTGTTTGTTTACTAACACTTATTTCTCTTAAATGATTGGTCTTTTTTAACTTGTCCCAAAATTGTTTGAGGTTTGTTTTGACAAAAAATCTAATGCAAAAGGACTACAAAATGGACAAGTTATGTAATAGTGTTTTTCTTCCTTTGTTTTTGTCCCCTTGGATTATTTTCGCTCCTTAAGACTCGTGTGTGCTGCATTAAGCTCCATTACCATGTCTTGCTCCTTTTGGTCATACAATTGCACCATTGATAGTTGGGCTTCAATAAAAAACTGTTGAGAGCTCCTCACCTTGATTTCTAAGTAATTGATAAAAAAATATTGCCTTAGTTGATTGCTTCAATGCTAGTGCCTTCCATTTAGTTGTTTCAACATCCTACTTAACCTTTATTACCCTTTGTTTGGCTATTTCCTTCTCTTTGGCACCTGCAAGCTGAATTTGTTTTTCCAAACCTTGTATATTCTCTAGAAGAGTCTTTTCACACATTTTGTTAACTTGCATGGTGTTTTACTTTTTTTTTTAGAGTAATTGCACCTCCATTTCAAAACTTAGACACTTGGCATGCCAAGCCTCCTTCTCAATCTTTGTTTCAAGGAATTTTTGCTCTATTTTTTTCAAGCACCCCATCACTGACTCCATTTCCTCTTTGTGCTTAACTAGTGTTATGGTCAACACTTCTTCATGTCCAATTGCTGCATTTTTCATCTCGTCCACCACTTGAATGAGTGTGCCATCTACAATCACAAAGTTTTGCTACAGAGCCTTCAAAGCCTATTTTATTTCCTTCTCCTCCACTTGGGTTTTTTCTAACTTCTATTGAGTCTCATGGAATTCTTGATCCAATTGTCTTTGAGTAAACATAAAACCTGCATTATTCTTCTCCCATTTCTTGTTTGTTGGCTTCAAATTTAAAGGGATCAATATGGTGTTCAACACATTCTTGCCCATATAATATTATGCATTACAAATGTTCCAACTCCAAGGAATGTTGTCATATTTTTTCCCATAGGACCGTTTCACATCCATTGCTTTCTTGGTTGATGCATGAACTAGTTCTATAAGCTGTATTTCCATGGAATCCTCATGCTTTGAAGAATACTTTACTTCCATTTCTTCTTTATAAAAACCAAGTGCAAAGAGAAAGTCATATTCAACATCACCTAGTTTGGTAAGGTCTATTCCACCCTCATGAATAAACCTTGGTACTTCATACTCAATAAGTATGCCTATCAAATCATCTTGGGCTATTTCATCTGCCTATCCACTAATGATTACGCCTATCAACGTTGACTAGGTCACAAGGACTACTTCTGAATTCGGTCAAACTTCATTTTGGCTATTTATCAAATTTAGTTGAACATCCTTGGTTTTGAGCTTGTTTGCCTTTATGGCAACCTTTTCATGATATGCATCCACTAAAGAGGTATCTTGTGTTTCTTTAATGAATTGTTGGTCCTATAAATTGGGTTGAAATGTAACCATCTCCTATTTATATTTGTCTTCCTGCACATCGTTTTGAGGAAACCACCTTCATGTGTTGCTTTTATGAATGGATATGTTTGCTCTCACACACATTCCTTTTCCACGTGGAATTTCCACTTGTGATGATGCTACAACCAAATTAACACTTACTGATGGAATTGATGGTACTCAAAATGTCCTTTTCCTTGTCTTCTTTGGGCATTGAAGATGTGCAATTGGCTCCTGTTCATCTTCCTTCATGTACTTTAAGTGCAGTATAGTGCTTTGCCACAAGAGTAAAAGCACGTCCAATCAAGCTATTCCCTACTTTTCCTGCCTTCCTTTGTCCACTACAATCATCTCCTTATGCAATCTTATTTTAAACCATTTGGCCCAATTGATTGTACCTCTCTTAATGGCACTTATTGTAGATAGTAGGGTTCTTGAAATGTAGTGATTACCTTGTCTAAATGTTGCAACCTCTATTAATGTTGTTAATCAGATTTGCATCCCAAAAGCATAGACCTTCATAAGGATATACCTTGAATCTTGCATGTAATGTTTGTCCTTTCCCCCTTCAAAATACTTGGACCATTCTTCATCATACACTTTTTGTGTAGGTACCATAATTCCTTTCATTGGTAGCTTGAAAATTTCATCGATAGTAAAAGAGTCCAAAGATATTTGTTTCCCATGCAGAATGTTTCTTCCATTGGAAACCTAGAAGTTGTAGATGATTTCTTTGACAATAGGGAGGTTGCTTGTGTTCCAATTGAACCAACAATAATCATCAAGCTTTGCTTCAATCATCCAGGCATGCTCCTCCTTCTTGGATGCCCACATTGTGATATACATGCACACTAGGAAATGAATTTGATCCAACAATGCGGATTGAATTTCCACATTTGTGTATTTTGTCTTAGACTTCATCTTCTTAGCTTTTGAAGATGACCCAATTTCAAGTTTGTGCTTCACCATTGTTTACTCTAGGGGCTATTCCTTGTAATAGTTGAACTCTTTATTCCACAACATGAAAATCATCGTCATAATGGGTGGGCGTACTAATTGTTTGATCACATTTATAAAAGAATAGTTGAAACCAAAATGATGTATTGACTCTTCAATTCCTACTTCCTCTTCTATTGTTTGTAGTTTGCAAGGGTTTGTCAATACATTTTAACTTTTCCCAATGGTTTGGGAAAAATAAATACTACGTTCAAAATCTGAATTTCTAGGCATTTCTTGTTTTGTCTCCCACTCTAGCTCTAAATCCGAAGATAACCAAAATTTCTTTGGGGATAGGGTGTACACTAGTTGTTCTCTTCCACTTTTTCCACTCATGTGTCTATGTGTGTTCTGAATGGGTACTAAAGAATGTCTCTAATCTTACACTTCTTACCTATTCTGATATTCCAAATAATCAAGTGCTCCTAAGTTTTCCCACTTTACTAGCAATGCATGGTCGTTCCACTCGTTCAAGCATTTCATTTTGTTTATCAATAACTTCCCAAATCGTAAAAAACGACATTATGTACATCATAATTTATTATTTTCTAGATGTGTTAGGTATAAGGATGGTGGCCATAATGGCTTCATTGTATAATGATCTCCATATTCAAGGGTCTCTTTGTGGCCATGTCATAATGAATAGTCATATTATTCTTCCCTTCATTATTAGCCCTAATCCACTTTTGTGATCTTGTTGTACATAATTTTCCAACATTTTTGGGGTGATCATTTTTTGGATAATTATACAATGTCATTTTCTATTTTTTTGTTGGAATTCAAACCCTCATAAGGTTTTGTTAGTTGCTTCCATTCATTCCCAAATATTGGCATCTCCTTGTATTGCTTTGGTAGAGTATTTTCCAATTTATTTATACTTATTGTAATTGCAACAACTGTGATAATTAATTCAATAGGATTTTGGTAGGCTTTCAATTTGTTGACATTGATTTGTGCTACATACTTATTGTTTAACGTGCTCAATTGGATAATATTATTACCAAAAGTTTTTTTTACATGGAATGGACCAATCCATGGAAAAAGGAATTTGAATTTTCTAATTTTTAGATCTTTTGGAAGCCACAACACCAAATCCCCATCTTCAAATGCCTTTAAATGTTTTTCATCATCCCTTTGATGCTTTCAAAGTATTTGGATATAATCAATATTTTCTCCTACAATGATCCTTTTTTCCATTAAATAGAACTAAATCTTCCATTTGAACTAATAATGCATTCATCCAACTACCATCTTTTTTGATGAATGTTCGATTAGTTGGAATTATAGATTTGATAGGTAATAATGGCATTAACCCATATACTAGTTTGTATGGGGTGTGTTGTGTGGAAACCTTATATGCAGTTTGGTAAGCCCATAATGCGATAGGCAACATTACATCCTAATCATTTCGGTTAGCATTTATTAATTTAGTCAATATTTGCTTTAATGTCTTATGAATTGATTTTGCCCGACCATTTCTTTGAGGATAGTAAATGGTGGATTTTTGATGTGTAATCATAAATTCTTGCACGCATAGTTCAATAGAGTTGTTTATGAAATGGCTTCCTTGATCACTAACCAAGTGTGTAGGATAGTTGAACCAAGTAATTATATTTTCATAAAAAAACTTGGCAGTGCTCCTTGTTATATTATCACGTAATGCTTTTGCCTCCACCCATTTTGTTGTATAATCCATGGTGACTAAAATGTATTAGTTTATAATATAATGTGCTGAGGTTTGATTGGACCCATGTAATCCAACCCCCATTTCATAAAGGGTTCAAAAGAAAGTACTGGTTGCAATAGACCTTTGCCACTTCTGTGCATAAGTGCTAATCATTGACAAATATCACAAGATTGGCATAATTATGCCATGTCTCGCTAAATGGTTGGCCACTAATAACTTGTCATTTATATCTTTTTAATGATTATGCTTATACCATAATGTTCTCTTGGTGGTCCATCATGAAGTTCGATAAGGATGGCATTTGCTTCGATAGGTGAAAAACATCACCGAAGAATACCATCTAGTCCCAATTTATATAATTTTTCTCCATAAAATGTATATGGTCTTGATTTTTATGGTGAGACATTTTCTTTCCTTTTGAGGGACATCATCTTTGAAATAACCCTTGAGCAGATATTCCTTAATTAGTGCATACCAATCAATAATTAATAAGAAAAGAGCAACATCAAGCAATCGATCCTCCACACCAATAGCAAGTTCACCATTTTTAGCATGGGATAATTGGTCGAGTACAAAATGCAACTTTCTTGGTTTATAAATTACTTTGAAGTTGAATTCTTGTAATAATAATAGCCATCATTCTATTCGTCTAGTTACAATTGGTTTATTGATTAAGTAAATCAAGGCTTGATGATCCACAAAGAACGTGAAGCTATTTTCCAACAGATAATGATGGAATTTTTTAATAGCATAAATCATTACAAGATCTTCCTTCTTTATGGTTGAGTAATTCTTATTAGCCCCAATCATTAGTTGGCTAGCATAATAAATTGGCTTATCAATGGTATTGTTAGGGTTTTGAACTACCATTGTTCCAATGGCATAGTTTAATGCATTTGTGTGAACATGGAATTCCTTTGTCCAATTAGGAATATTGAATACTAGTAATGTAGTTAAAGATGTTTTCATCCACTGGAAGAATTGTTCACATGCCTCATCCCGCTAGTAATGTATGTCTTTCTTCAAAAGTTTGCACATTGGGGCTACTTTAATGGCGAAATTTTTGAAGTATGGTCAATAAAAACCTATTATGCTGGGAAATCTTTTCAACTTTGTCACATTCGATGGAGTATGCATATCTATGATGATATTGATTTTCCTAGGATCTACCAATAGTCCATCTTCATAGACGATGTGTCCCAATAATACTCCAAAGTTTATGCAAAATGCACATTATTTTGGATTGAGGCTGGTGCCATTATTTGTACATTGGGTGATACATTTCTTGATATGATTTAGATGCTCTTCTTTCTATCCATAGACACTAAAATCATGGAGAAATATTTGCATGAAATCATTAAGATACTCTTTAAAAGTTTGAGTAACTATTTTTTGAAAAGTAGCTAGAGCATTGCACAATCCAAATGGCATAATGTTATAAGCATATGCTCCCCATTTAAAGATAAATGATGTTTTCTCTTTATCTTCTTCTACCATTTTCACTTGATTATATCCATGGTACCCATCCATAAAGGAATACATCTTGTGTCCAACAATTGTATCCAATACTATATCCAAAAAAGGTAAGGGAAATGGATCTTTCTTGGTTTGTGAATTCAATTTTCGATAGTCTACACATATTTGTAATTTCCCATTTTTCTTCGATACAATTATAAGTGATGATAACCATTGGGTGGTTTCAATGGGAAAAATAAATTGTTCGTCCAATAACTTATTGAGATATTCTCTTATTCTTTGAGCATAATTAAGGTTCATTCCATAAGGATGTTGTTTAATGGGACATGCATTAATAGTCAATTCAATTTTGTGTTTGCAAATTGATCAAGGAATTCCTTTTAGTTCTTTATAGCTCCATGCAAATACATCCTTAAATTTCGTCAATAGTTGTTTAACCTTTAATTGAAATTGTTCAAGTAGGGCAACCTTGCAAGCACTATGTGAGGTTCTTCACTAATGCCCAAATTTAATTTGCTTAACTATTCATCAACAATAATTAAACGTCCATCCTGTGATTTGTTTATTTCTAATCTTTATATTTGCAAATTCATTAAGGATCAATGTTTTTCCAAGTTCATGTTGATAATACCAAAAAGGATAATTAATATCATCTTTAGGTTGCGTCATTCCCACATATACTTTGAGTAGGAATTTTAGTTCTTTTGGACTTACTTCTCCAACAAGTCACAATTTTGGTACAACATGGTATAAACATTCCTTGTCTCCATTTGTCAATCCTCCTTCCCAATCATAAGTATCATCTAGATTGCAAGGTCTTTGGGAAGGATGTACCATTACCCATTTTTTTGTATTTAATGTCATTGTTTTGGAATTAATAATGATTGTTAAAGTGTTATTACCCCAATCATGATGAACTTTAGCTTGCTTCAACCGCGATCTTCCTAAAAATATTGAATAAACCTCTAGAGTATCTTCCATTTGTAATATTGTAATCGAGATTTTAAATGTACACCCTCCTAAGTCAATTTTGAGGTTTCGTATCAACCTTACTGGTTATGCCTTTCTTTAATTTGCCATTCTTACCATGAATGGCACTGATTGAAGTTTCTTCAAGCCTAATTTCCTCTACATATGTTCAAAAATAATGTTTACTCCAAACTCGCCATTTAGTAAAACATCCATGATTTCACAATTCCTAATGGATACTTGTACAATGGGCATAACTTCAACAAAATCGTTCTTGTGGAGTGTATAAACTTTGCACACATTCGATACATGTCCTTTCTACATCTTTGAGAAAAACTTTGCTAATATCTTTCATAATTGGGGCAAATCTTGATCAATTTCCCCAATTTAACCTCCATCTTCATATTTAAAATTTGATCATCCAACATTCCTTCCAACTTCCCTTAAGGAATCATTCAACTTTCTTTAGTGCCAAATTGTTATTCGTTAGCCTTGGTTATTTTTATTCTTGTATCATTACATGTTTCCTTCTCTTTATTTTCTTCATGGTAGGGTAAAGCTTCCCAATCTTGTTGTGGTTTTTCTTTGGTATCAATTGTTAATTTTTTAATATCCTTTCAAGTATTTGGATATAATTGTGCTAGAACATCCATCTCGGCTTATATTCGTTGTATTTCACCTACAAATTCTTGATGTATTGCCTTCTTTCAATCCCACTTCATCCTTTTCCCTTTAGTGGGACTATTTTTGTTGATGATATTTTCTTCCAAAGGTTCCTTCAATTGTTGACTTTGAGTGGTTACAAATGCTGGTATAATGGGTATACATAGCTCCATAATAACAACATTGACCTTGACCTTAGGATGAGATTTTTTATTCTCATTTTCTAAATGTTGATTCCATAGTGGACAATCATTCTTTTAATGCCTTTCTTTTCAACAACAAAACACTTCATATCCCCTCCTTGCCGATTTCCATTATTTCAATTATACCCATTTTGGCTAGACTAGCCATTTTGATCTTGTCAAGACCCTTGATTATTTTGCCATCCTTAATTTCTTCCTTGTCAATTATCTTGCCATCCTTGGCTTTCCCTTCTTCAATTGTCGTAACTAAGATTATTATCTAATTGTCGATAATTTTGTTCTTGTTTAATCTATTTGACTAATGCTTCAAGTTGTACTACATTGATCGGTATATTTTTTCTGACATACTTCCCTCTTAATTCCTTCAATGGACAATCATTGGCTTCATGTCCTTGTTTTCCAAAAATCTTGCAAATTGTTTTTAAAAGTTTACATTTTTTTGTCAAATGACCTTCATTATGGCATTTTTAACAAAACGCACCTTGTCAATATCCATCATCTTGCTCCTTGCGATTTTTCTTTCTTTCCTTGTTCTACTCATCATCAACTGATTCTTCATTTGAATCTTCATTGTTCGATAATGGTTGAGATTGTCTACTCCTACATGTGATAGGCATTGAATACTACTACAAATCATGGTCTTTTTGACTAGGGAAATTGGTCAACAAGGACCCAAAAGTGGCACTAATCAACTTGACCAAGGTGCCATTTTGGACAAGTCAATTTCAACATTGTCTATTTTGATTAGTGGTTTTATTGACTAAGCCTATAGGGGTTGATTTGACTGGCCAACTTGACTTATGGTCTATTTGAACAATGGCTTATATGACTAGAGGATTATTTGACCAACAATCAAATTGACAATCAAAATATATAACTTGCTCACACCATGTGTCGAAAGGTTATCGCATTATGAATACCATGTGTTAAAATTCTATAAAATCTATGAGTGACCTATTTGATTAGAGGTTTATTGACTAGTAGTCAAATTGATAGTCGAAATGTATGGGTTGCTTAAGCCACATGTTGAAAAATTATGACATCTATAAGTTCCATGTGTCGATTTCTTATAACATCCGTTTCATGCCGCGTGTTAATATCCATGTGACACTTGGCATCATGTAAATGGTTGGAAGATTGCCACATGTCAAACATATGGGCATTGTGTCCCATTGAATGTCACAATACATGATGGTTCATTTGACTAAATCTAATTGAATCAACCAATAGCTTCATTGACCATATATAGTGGTTTATTTGACCAAACATGGTTGAATATGTTTCAAGCTCAATTGATTCGTGTTAGATGTTTGGGACAATTGTTCATCTTGTCTTTTTGACTATATTTGGTTTAAACATGTCAACACAACATATGTTTTTTAAAACTAATGTTGGTGCCAAGTGATCTATTTGTGGCCAATCATCTTGACCATTCATAGTCTTCAAGACAATAATTAGAATGAGGTGTTGATTAACACTAATTAGCTTACATTAAATTCCCCTTGCTTCCTATTGACCCGGTTTCCCTTGCAACCAAGCATTTGCAAGATCCATGCACCTACAACTAAGCATTTACAAAGTCCATTTAGTTGTCCTACATGTGCAAGTTATATGTATAACCAAATCACAATGATGCAATAATCTAAAACAAAGCCACATTGGATTCCAATTAATCACAATTTCTTGTTGTTCTTGAAATTGCAATTCCAAAAGTCTTCCAAAGGTACATATGTACACACAACTTAAGTCTTATGGTGTTCCTTCCATGTTTCATACAACCATGGAAACTACTTACTAACAGGTACATCTTTCTTTCACCATAAAACAACACCATTTGCCATATCTTTCACCTTTGATGTAGTGGAGCTTGGAAATGGTAACTTTGTTGACCTTCTTTTGATACTTGTCACTGCAATGGTGACATGCCCAGGTGTAATTGGCGCCCCATGGAATGTCATACCCGACATTCTGCATATTTCACCCAAGGCACATGTTACTTTGCTAGTAGGATCAAGGATTTTTACCTTTGTCCTTGGTTTTAAAATGGACTGTAAACATATCACCCATGTGACCTACTTAGTATCGTGTTGGTCCCATGACCTTATCTACAAAAAAGGTTCACCATACTTTCCATTCCACAATGAAGAAAACATTTGTAATTCAAAGTGTTACATGTGGTGCCTTTGGCATAGATTTCAGTTTGTAATTTGGGGAACCAAGGAAGGTTTCCTCAAAACCCTTATTACATTGAACCAACTCCAATGACATTGTGCAATAACCATTAATAGACCATGGAAGTGATAGACCTTACAACCAAGTAATTATAGTTAAAGACCAACTACCAAAACACTTATGCAATCATGTAACATGTCCATGATGAGGTTAAACAATTGTTGGAAGGAGAAATAGTGCATTTCATTACCCATATTACATGTGTCTTTGAAGGTCTTTTCTTGTGGGTGGGGGAGATCTAAAGTGTATCTTCAAATCTTGAATTACCATGCCATAGTTCCAATTATAAATATAATAGCGATTATAAGACCATGGAAAAAAAAAATAAGAATAAAATTGAAAGTTCAAAGTGCATGGAACTTATCATATCACTCCAAACCTCTATTGTTCATGTGTTGAATAATTGAAAATAGCCACAATAGAAATTTAAAAACTCACCTCCACCCATGATCTAGTTTTTTTTGGAAGGAGTTGGTTTAAGGCGTTTTCATCCTTGCTTATGTGGAACCACTTACTATTCATTCATGTCTAGCGTAGCCATTTCACATACCATTTGGGTGTTGCTTTTCTCTATGCATGTGTGGCTAAATAATCTTTGGTAGAATACTCTACATGGCATTGGGTTTCCTGCACATGATCCTACAAACACTAAGGCCATTCAATAGTTTTAAATTACATAGTGATAGAAAGGCAAAGGTGATGAACAACTCAACCCAAACATAATGTCAAACTATTGTGCATACATATTAATCACCTATTTATGAGATCAACATAAAAATCAGCAAGGATGTTGTGCTTGCATGTTTAAAAGGGCCATGGCATTATCCAAACCAACATTTTCAAATTCAGGGTATGATTTGGATGTAGCAACAACACATTGAGTGCCATCAACTAATTACAAATTGCCATTTAGCTATTGTTAAGAGAAAAACATTACACATGGGTTATTATGGTTGAATTCAAAGCCACAAAAAGATGAACTCATATAAACCCTAAAGAACATCAAGTTTTGTACACTCAATTTCAACCTTGAGCTCCATATAATCTTATTCAGTTCTCAATCAAATAGGAATTCAAGCCATTTAGTCAGGGCATACGAGAACAAAAGGGCACACACCTAAACATTGTGAGAGCCCCTTGGATTGATGTTGTCCATAGTTGGCACACTGCACTCAAATGTTTTGTTAAAATCACATGTACTTTGCTTGGGTGCAATTGGTTGTACCTTAGGAGTTTCTTGAGGCATTTCAAAATTTGTTATTACTTGTGGGATGTTCTTTGTGACAATAGCAACACCTTGAGCCATCATGCTTTCCAAAATACTAAGCCTCCTATTCCAACTTGGCACCCATTTACACTAGAAGTGCATTGAGTTACTCGGTGCTTGCTAGTTGAAAGTGCCTACCCATAATGCAACAAGGTTAGTAACACATGTGAAGATTAATTAATCAACAATTTGGTAATTTGGAACAAAAGTATGTTACAAACATTATACAAATGTAAGTTAAGGTGTCTTACCATATTTGTGGAAGGAGAAGGAGTACATCTTGTAATTAGTCTAGCGGTTCCCTTCTCTTTCAAAAGATCTTCATTTACTTTAGCTAGTGTAGGGGGCCGTCCCAATTCATTTTCATCTGCACACAACAAGATTCAAGTTTTGAACAACAAGAAAAGAAAGGTTTTTTTGCATTGCAAATGGCCACACAACAAGCAGATCTAACAAATAATAACAATAGGGTTTTTCCAAAGGTTAGTAATTTTACCAATTTGCCTGAAGTCCCCACCTTTTTGCCATGGCTAGAATGGCTTGGAGTGTTAACTTTTGTTTGCATGGCATGATATCTAGCAACTTCCCCTTATTTTGCTTTAAGGCAATAAGGTGTTTCATATTCTCCCAATGATCATTTGTACAATCCCTAGGCCTTGTTGCATTTGCTTCAATCAGAAGCTTTAGAGCATGGCGCCTATTCTTTAGGTAAACATTCACTTGCGCCTTAAACTCCTTGTATGATAAATCATGCCCAACATACTCCCAGTTCTCTTCTAGCCTGTGAAACACCTCATTCATCATATGATGGGGCTGGGCATTAATGTTGTCAATGCCAAGATCCAAACAACTACAATAACCATGTAGCATGTTAATCCAAATATTCCTATGGGGTGGTTGGGCTTTCCAAATAGATCACAAGAAACAAAAAATGGCTTTTGTCTATTGGCCTTTTTAATGATAGCTAGTTTGCATGCCTTGCTCACAATTAGCCTACAAACCTTACGTTGGAAAGTTTATTGTTCTTTTTTAGTTAAGCCAATAGTTACAACCTCTTTTGCCCCCAAAAGATCATTAAACCCAACCATTTCTATGTTATTAGGCTAGCCATGTACTTGTACTTGTGCCACTCCTTGCGGCTTGGACAAAAAACCCATAAGGTCATGTCCACCTTGTCCCCCTTGAGCTCCATCAAGAATTTGCGGGCCTTCCATTTGCAAGCCTCCCATTTGAAAGCTTCCCATTTGTGAACATGTTTACTATCCAAGGGGGCCAATCCTTAGTGATGCTAGGGTTTGCAACGTTTGCATAACTTGCATTTATTGCAATGGATTCCACTACCCCATGTTCACATTTGGCAACCCAACCAAACTAGAGAAAATGTTCCTTAAGTTGCTAAATAAAGTATTATTTGTGGCAAGTATTTGATCTTGTGTTTGAATGCTAAGATTGTTCGACAAATTGGGATTCATAGTAGGTACCTAGTTTTGAATTGTTGCACTCACAATGTTAGTGGGCATGCCACCCATATCATTTGTAGCTTGAGAAATCATACTAGATGTGCATGGCATTATATTGACATTCTTGGGTTCAGAATATCCTGGTTACCATGTGAAGGTGTGGTGAATTTGGGCCAATCACCATCTAAAGACTTACAAGTTGTGCCACCTTCTCCATGGTTACTTTCATCACCCACAGATGATTCTTTATCATCATAGTTGTTATCTTCAAACATATCTAGGGCTTTGTTCCAATGTTGGTCAACATCATCACCACTAGGGATGGACACCTTTTCCATGGACAGTTGTGAATCTATACTTGTTCTCAATTTCCAAGGTCTAGGAAGTTCGGCTTTCTATGAAATTTAAGGCGCCAAGGATGCAAAATATAAAATGCGCAAAGTTGGTTCAACATACAAATTTGAATGCACGAAGGGAAAACACTTTACTTCAACCCCTGCAACAAAACCCAAGTCCATATTTTTGCAAATGCACAAATAAATATACATAGCCATTGCCATGTGGGATCCTTTCATTGATCAATTGGGAATTTAAAACAACTGATGAAAATGTGCAACATAAATTCTATCCATAATAATTTATAGTCCATAACCAATCCAGGAGATGGGGCTAGGGGATGTTAAAAGTTTTACTTGTTTTGGTTTGCCTCCTTTCAACTTTGCAAAAACACCTCCAATCCCCCTCCTCTAGTTCCAAGTTGATGTCTTCTAAGGAGGATTTAAGCACATTTCCAATTGAAAAACATAAGTGTGAGTGGGTTTGTTTTTCATTGCTTTAGGAAAATGACTACTCAAGGACTTGGATTTCCTCTTGCAACGTGCATTACAATGCACTGGGGTTCTTGGATACCTATTAGGCCCCAAGACCCCTTTTGCAATTGTTGACTTCTTCCCACAAATTGTGTGGACCCTACAAATCTTTGTACAAGAGTGAGCATATAAAGGCAATGATGGATCACACCACAAAGTTGGATTATTAATCTTTAGATATTGGTGTTTCTAAAAAAAAATTGACATTAAATTATAGAACAAAAAAGGGTCATCAGTTTTGTTTTTTGATCATGTGACCCTTTGTTCCTTTGATAATGAAGAAATACATGAAATTTTGCATCTCTTTCAAGTTGTAATTTATATTTTTCATGCATGGAACATGCTTACCAACAAGAGCAGATAGTTCAAGGACCCTACACAGCGTTCATTTTTGTCCCAAAAATGCATTTGCCTCCCAATCCACAATTATTGGGTTTGGCCCAACAAAACATGCATATAAAATCAACCAACTTGTGCTTAACATAAAATAACATCCTACTAGTCTTTTTGATCAAAATTTGAACATTAAAACCCCTCTTAGATGGCATTGTACACAAAAATTTCCCAAGTCAAAATTCTCGTTTTTTACAAACACCCCCATGATATGTTAGACAAGCGATCCTACATTGTGTCTTCACATGGAAAAATGTGGATATGCATCTATAAAATTTTCTAAACATTAAGATTTTGACCATGAACAATACAAAAAATTATGGACAATCCAATTTACAAACATTTGAATGTTGCAATGTTTTATCACACATATGTAAGAATTGATTAGCCCACGTCAGTTAAAATGTTGAGGGGTATCCTACATACCAAGTTCTTAAACAACAGTTAAGGGGGCACATGGACAATGCTTAGAAAAATTAGTCCAAAAGGAAAATGATTGAACCTTATAACTTCCATTCAACCTACACCCAACTATAAATATACCTTTTTGTAATAGAAAATGGATTACAACATAAGACTATACAAGCCCTACATTGTTTCAAGTTGTACAACTATGTAGAAGGTTTAAATTTTTTTGGAGAATGTTGAAGCTTAGATTTATATACATACATAATTTGGAATGTGAGATTTACAAAAAAAATAGTGATTTGATTCAACCCACAGAGAACCATCCAAACTGATGTTGCAATCAAGTGACAAAAGGTGTTAAACATGGGGACTGATGAACTTACCTAGGGATCACATGCAAGTTTAGGGACCTCAACATAGACTCGTTGTGAACAATATTTTTTTCCCTGACTTTTTCATATTCACAGTCATACGCATTCCCATTAGTTATCGCCATGGGCTAAAGCTTTGCAGACCAGTTCACACCATCTAGCATGAAAAGAATGAGACAATCACATAACAAAACATGGCAGAGTTCTCTCACATAATGTTGACAATCTATGCTCAATCCAAAATAGAAAAAAATGGTTCACACAAACAATGCAATGTGGTGTTCATGTCTTGCCAACCCATTAATGATTTTGATAAGTTCAACAAACTCACCTTCTTGAACTTTGAACTTGATAGACTTGGGTTTTCAAAAGCTTTCCTTCTCTCCATGCCTCGTCCAAAGCTTGCTTAAGTATATACCTAACCTCTATCACTATAGTTCAATGAGTTGTGTATATGCACACCACATTGCACAAAACCAATAAGTTGGAAATTACCTCTACGTGGAAATGTCATGATTGTGAGAAACTAACACCCTTGAATAATCATCACAACTACATGTGTGAAAATATGGAATTACACATTGGAGCTAAGTCCGCAAGCCTTTGTTTTCTCATAGTTTTCAAATGCCGAAAACTAATACACTTGAATCTTGCTTAGTTGCAAGCTTTAGTAGGCCCTAAGTTCATCCAACCTAGGTGAGAAATTCATTGACTTGAGATGAATGAATGTATGTATTATGGATGAAATGAGGCAATTTGAAATTTAGTTAGGTTAAAAGAAATGACTTTTTGTTGACCTAATCTGCATCCATTTAGAAGTTGTATGTTTATCTTGTTGCAACTCATTCCTTTAGATTTGGTGGTCCCTACTATTGTTATGTGTTCCAGGTGCATTCATTACAATTGCAAATGTGAAGGTGGTGGATTGGATAGTGCAACGAGACCGCATGTTACATTGATCTACATCAAACTAGGTAAATATCCATCATGCCAATTTCTATTTTGAAGTATTGCTCACTTAAATCAATTTTTGACATAATTGAACTATAGTAGTAGAGAGCATGTAGACAAGACAATGTTTTCGCAAAGAAATATATGTGCTCTTGGCATTAACACAAATGCAACAATGAAAGTTCACAGACTTGTAAACAAGAATTTTGTTGGTTGATTTGTGTTCACCAAACCTTGTCATTTTATTAGTGATTGTTATAACCTAGTTTCTTAAGTTTTGGCTTACATTTCATTAACCTACACTTTTATCTAATAGGTGTCTATTTTCTTACACGTAGTTGGGCTGATGAGATAACATGCTTCTAGGTTTTCTGGTTTCATATAGGGCAATTTTCAAACTTCCTAACATCCCAATTGTGCATGCCAATAAAGTCTTCTACAAATTAACTAGTGTGCATGTATCCACCCATATACTGTGTCATTGTCAAAATATAACTAAATCTTTGCAATGAATTCTGATGTATACAACATAAGCCCATTTTTGAACTCAGGTTTTTCTAAGTATCAACTTGACATGCCAGTGCCATTTTTATTCCCTTATTCAAGTATGATTTACTCAAGGATTCAATTCCCACTACTAACTTGAAAACGACTATGGGCAATGACAATTTGAAAGCTATAGCTACACATTGAAGATATCTATGATAGTTCAACAATCAATATTTCCAGTATCAGATCTTTATTCAAGGTGGTGACTGGCTAGATAACATAAAGAGATATCTAAGGTTTTGATTGGAAAATTGTTCTATATATCCAATTTTGTAAAAAGAACCCCTTCATTTTCTTACGAGAGAACTCCTAGAGTAATGGGAGATAAAGGTCCTTATTACTAATAAAAGACTCATAATGCTGGTACGTTATTATCAAGATGAGGCGATAGGTTGCAATTATCGTTTTCTCCACGGCCTGGATGTTGATCCTAAAGTTATGCAGAAGGTATGTCTATTACATTTACACCCTTGTTGAGAGTATGGGTTCCTTTCATGAGTGGATACCAGTAGTAGACCAAGTTTCCCAATTTTTGCGATTAGAAAAAATGCAATGGTAATTTGTAACATGTTCCATGATTATGGGATTTAGATTGTAGTCATCATATAATATATTTATAGGTCTTGTCATAAATTTTGTTTAATTTTTGTAATAAACATGGTTGAAATTTTTTGTGATTGCTAGTCTTCTGATAGATTTAGTACATTACTGAACAATTTGACATTGGCCTCCATTTGTTGTCATGAGCTCATGAAGTCATTCAAATTTTTTTGGTAATGGTCAAGACCATACAAGTTGCTATTGAAGGTCATTGAACTTATGTGAAATGATCAGTATTGTTCACATCGCTCCTTGGTTTTTTTGGTTGTTTTTAGGCATGGGGATCTCCCCTTTGTCTTGTTTGCTAATATGTTGTTGGATTTGAAATCTGACTAACTTTATTGTTGGTTATTAATTTTATTCATGTTGACTTAAATAGTAAAAGACTCATAAATTATCAACATGGATAGTTCAAAATGGTGATGATTTCATCTATGGAGAGCACAATATGTTGGAAAGTTGGTGTAGTGTAGATTTATAGAGGCATGAAATGGGGTTCTGGGAATGAAGGGTTCAAATCAGGTTGTAGTGATAAAGGTAGAGAGTAGTTTGGCAACATGACTTGGACAATTCCAATCCCATTCAAGTTGTAATAGGTATCAATATGTTGTCCAACTTATCACCATTTTTTTTGGAATTCCATAGATATATTTCCATTAACTTTATATATGTTTTACATCCAAGCAGTCATCATTAGTGTGCTTGTAGAAAATTTAGAATGCAAGAGACCCAAAAGTCCCAACCATTGTCCTCTAGGTAGTCCTTTTTATGCCCCAACCTTGGATGCTTGCTTGGATAGGGACAAGCTAAATTAAAATGAGATTAAGCTTAGTCTCATAAGCTTGTTCTAGAGGTGAATGGAGATTTTCTTCCATAAGCATTTAGGAACCAAATTGTATGCGCTGAACTCATCCATTGTGGATTCTCTTGAATTGAAAGCCAATGTGATCTCTATGGATAGTTGAATTGTGTAGAAAGGATCATAATGGAAAGCCAACATATGCATTTGGAGCATTAAGAAGGATGTAGTGACTATGATGAGGCCCTAGTAACAATAGTTAGATAATTGCCATCATGTTGGATCCTATTAAGTACAAATGACCTTTAAACAAACATGGGTGTGTATGGTTGATTAAGTGTAGGTACTTGGGTTTTGGTTAATACCTAATTCTACACCAATCCTTTAGTTTAGTTTGCCATGCATGTTTAAGTAAATTTCCTTTGGGATATGAGTTGTATTTGTATATTGGATGACTATCATTTTGTTAAGCAAACACTAGCCCAATATTTGCAACAATTGCATGTTTAGTGACTCAATCATTCAATGCAAGTGTTGGACAACAAGCCAATCAAACCAACTAGACATCATTACAAGTGGTCATGGACACTACTAGACTCGTAGATCTTGCAAGTCATAGAGAAACATGGGAGGAAAGACTCCATAGAATAGAAGAAGCAATGGAAAATGAGCTTGGGATGGCAAAATATAGGTGCCCTTGTAGATGGTGTTGTGGTGGTGGCATGCTTGTTTTAAGGGCAACAATTAAAAACCATTTTTAGAAACATGGTCATGATCCTACACAGACCAAGCTAATCTTGGTATGACATGATTGTTGTATGTCCATGTTTGCATTCAAATTCGATCAATATTGTAACTAGTGTGATGATTTAGGTGATGATTTAGGGTACATGGGTACAAGCCATGCTAGTTGTCCAAAATTTGATCTTTTTTTTCATATGTTTTCACTTGTTTTGTTTGGTTTGTTATCATAGGGGGTTGATGAAATATGTACAGAACCTAAAAGGTTAAACCAAGATGCACCAATGGATCAAAATACTTATGTTGGGTAGACCCAAACACAAGGATGGATCAAGATATTGAGCTAGGTAGAATGGTGGTTGAAGCATTTGGAAGTTGTGATGAACTTCAAGGTAATATTGTAGATGTTGGGAATAGGGATGAAAATTCCTAGAATTGAAGGGGGGAATTTTGATGGTTGGAATGGTGCCTTTAGTTTGGACTTTGTTGCCATGGAGGTGGACATGGAAGTTGATCATGAAAAAATAGAAGTTGAAATGTACAAAGAGGCCCAAACCCCATTTTATGAAGGTTGTCCTAGTAGTTGATTTGCCTCCATTTTATTACTATTGAACTTGGTAAGTACACATGGAGTTAGTAATAAATTAATTTGTGGATGAACTTTTCACATTGTTGCAGGTTGAATTGTTCCCTAAGGATAACACCCTTCCCAAGTCATTGTACCAAGCCAAGAACATAGTGCGATGGCTAGGATTTACCTACAAATCAATCCATGCTTGTTATAATGGTTGTGTATTATTTAGAGGGTTGATTAGAGTCTTTGTTAGTGATTTTTTGAAAAGGGCAAAAGAGAGAAAGAGGTGGCTGAACATGAAAACACACGCTAGAGATGATAGAGAGGACCTTGTCTGTTCACATGATGTGAAGAGGAAAAGCATATTTTTCCAATTACCATATTGGGAGGTTAGTGTTTCTATACAACTGGGGCATGGACTACTGATCTACATTTTGATGTTCTCTTGTAGGTTATGCCCACCATGTCAAGCTCAACTAGTTAATGTAATAGAACCCACAACCTTAATTTGAGGGCATGGATTGAATCTGATTTTTGTGTGGGAACCATTAACCAATTTTGGGTTTTGTGGTAGTTACTCTTAGTGAGGCACACCTTAGATGTTATGCATTGTGAAGAAAACATATGTGAGAACATGTTGAAGGTTATATTTGAGGAAAAGGATTACGTGGCTATTCAAAAATATATGGAAGAAATGGGCATTCGCCCTTAATTTTGGCTATGACAACTAGCAAATGGTTCATACATGAAACCAAATGCCCCCTATGTGTTGTCAAATGAAAAAAAGAAGGTATTTTTGTAGATCATAAAGAAGTTGAAAACCCCATCAAACTATGCTTCAACCTTATGGAACAAGGTGGTGAGGGAGGGAAAATTGGGAGGTTTAAAGTCCCATGATTATCACATAATGATGTAGTAGGTATTATCCTTATGCCTTTGCAAGTTGATGCAGGAAGAAATGCGGATGGTTCTAATTAACTTAAGTAGGGTGTTTAACAAACTTTGTGCTAAGGTGGTTGACCCCCAAAACATGCAAGTGCTAAAATCAGAGGCATTGGAAACTATGTCAACTATAAAATAGGTGATTCCACCTACATGCTTTGATGTTATGACACACTTAATAATACACCTTGTTGAAGAGTTGGATCTTTGCGGTCCAGTCCACACAAGGTGGATGTACCCCATTGAAAGGTACATGAAAGCTGTAAAAGGTTACACAAGAAACATGACACGACCAGAAGGGAGCATGACAACATGGTATACAATTGGAGAAGCCTTAGGATTTTGTATAAAATACATTTGTGAAGTGACGTCCACAAGGTAGAGAGTTTGGGATGACCAAGAAGAACCTACAATGCATGATGAAGTGCTTGAAAGGAATGGCCATGCTCATAAATTGAGTGCCAACCTTAAAAATTGGGCCCACACATTTGTTATCCACAATGCATCAACAACAGATTCATGGTGTGAGTAAAAATGCTAGCCCTAAACACATGATCATGACCACTATGTACGTCAAATCTAGTTTTTGCTTGTTGAAAGATTTTGAATTATGGCCTAGGTTTAAGGACTTTGATCTAATGTGTATGGACTGATTATACCACTATGTACATCAACCCTAATCTTTGAATTATGACCTAGGTCTAAGGACTTTGATATGATGTGTAAGGATTGATCATACCACTATGTACATCAACTTTAATATCTGAATTATGACCTAGGTCTAAGGACTTTAATATGATTTGTAAGGACTGATTAAACACCTATGTACATCATATTTCATTTAAGGACTTTGAATTATGGGCATGGATATTTAGTTGCCCAATTATGGTTTGGGGTTTTTGAACTCTAGTTTAGGGTTTCAAAATTGTGATATTTGATATAGGGCTTTTGGATTTTGGTCATGGGTTTTCATTTGTTGGATTTCGGTCTCTGGTTTTGGAATGTTTTTTTTGGCAAGTTTGGTTATTGATTGTGATCCCTACCCTAGTTGCTAAATTTAGCAAGTGGATATACATGGATTGGTGGCATTATTGTATGGAATTAATGTTGATGTTGGTTAACACAAATAAACTAAAGGACTATATAATGGTATGCATGTAGGAGGTATTCAATGGCTCAACAACAAAGGACCAATGAAAGGGCAACATTTTCATGAGCTACACAAAGGGCACGTAATAGGAGGTTAATCTATTCAGAAGCCCTAATAGAATTGCCTCCTTTTGAGAGTTGGTTCCCCAATGTTGTTGCAAAAAACATAACCAAAAGAGAGGAGGTCCAAGGAGATGTGATTTCAATAAGCACTCCCCCTATAAATATCGCCATTGCATACTGCTCTATGTATGCTTTTGGGAACCATCTTCAAATGGCAAGTGCAAAATTACACGTATCAACTTCAGATTCAGGAGTAGCAACCACATTTGAATAGGAATATCATTCCCATTCTAGTGATTATAACCCAATCATGGCATCACTTGAATATGTTGGGTGGACTAAGGAAATACTAGAACTAGATTATGGCAAGTTCCAAATTGTTCTTCTTCTTTACAACTAGGTGGTGGCAAATTATGAAGGTACAAATGCCACAATGAAGCGTGATGATTACCGGTTTACTTTAGTGAACTTTGAGCATCTGATCCCTCTTTCAACCCAATCTTTTGCCTTTCCTATGCATGTTGAATAGGTTTTTTTTGCAAAAGATATACAAGCACCAAGGAATTGGAAGGTTGTGTTGCGCTAAGAACTAAGAGGATGAAGGAGTGAATTCACTAGAGAAGGCAATCCAGAGTTGGCATTGTTTGATATGGGGAATAATGTTGATCATGTAGGTTTACGAGTGGATGTTAATCCAACTAACAAAGTGGTTATTGCATCCCAATATCCAGATGTTGATGAGGTGGTTGGTGAATTAATCACCCAAGCACAAGTTCTAACTGAAGAAATTGCAACAACCTTTGAAGGTGACAATGATGATGAAGAACTATAATGAAATTTGTCTTCATCAGATTCAGATGGTGAATGAAATCCTCTTTGTTGACAAGGCCATTTCACTTCTGTTAAATACAAGCACGGCAGGTTAAAAGGTGCGTGCAATTAGGTTTGTTGGGTTGTAATTAAGGCTAGAATTTCTTTTTGAATAGCTAGCTTCCACACTACTTTTTATGGGTTAAAACAATGAATATCCATTTGTAGGTGAAAAATAAATAATACGCAAGTGGATCGGCTCTATGATCAAGAGCATTGAAATGATAATGCAACAACTAGTAACAAGACTGATTATACCATTGAACACCAAACTTTCAGCATGTGGAATGATAATAAGCTTACATTCTAAAAATGTCTACATGCAAATTATGGTTTTTCCATTATGCTCATGGTTATTATCATGAAGAAAACATGTTCATTTCTAGAAGCATTTTGAAAATGTCTTATGTTTGCCAAATAATTTTCTTTTTATAATTTTGTTTATTAATTTTAAACCTATATTACTATATGTGAATGTGTAGGTGACAATTTTTTTTGGATTCATCTATGCACACCAAGTTGGTTGCATTTGTGACAAATGGCTTGGGTTGATTATAACAAAATATGTCGATTTTTTAAAAATTTGTACCTACTAGATTTTTTCCAAACGATAGGGGGACCAAGGTGCATAATATCATCTTAATGTTGAAGCCTACCTATCTATTTTTCCTTTCACCATTTAAAGATGTCTGTATGATTGGTGTATTCATCTTGGATGGTATCTTAGATCACATTTGGAATTCTAATTGTGTAGATTTGTCGATATGTATAGATTTGTTACATCTATAGACTTGTTATTGGAATACAATCATAAATCCATTTTTGATGGAAAAATTAAATGTTCATCCTTGGTAGATTTAATCTCAGATAGACTTGTTACTGGAATAGTCATAAATCCATTTTGATGGTAGAATTAGATATAAGATAGACTTGTTATTAGAATAGTCCATAAATCCAATTTTGATGGTAGAATTAGATCCAAGATAAACTTGTTATTGGAATAGTCCATAAATCCAATTTTGATGGTAGAATTAGATCCAA
>Ga0116228_10000087_pt1 | contig 56704 bp, 55 predicted proteins | sample S1TSphfallax_2_FD_89694 | JGI IMG/M metagenome (GOLD analysis project Ga0116228, IMG submission 89694) | Host-associated microbial communities from peat moss isolated from Minnesota, USA - S1T2_Fc - Sphagnum fallax MG | ecosystem: Host-associated > Plants > Peat moss > Unclassified | place...
CACGATCGCCGCGAGCCCCGAACGCCGGCCTTCCTCGCCCCAAATCGTCGAGATGTCGGCGCCCGGCGGCGCGTGATACGGGCCGAGCGTCTCCGGCCACGTGGGCGCGGCGAACGCGTGCGCCAGCGGGATGCAGCCCGCCGCGAGAACGGCGGCCGCGACGAGCGGCGCGAAGCGCGCGATCGCCTCGCCGCGTGACGCGCGGTCGTCGCGTGAGGCCAGGATCGCCGCCGCGGCGGCGACGCAGACCACGAGGCACGCGATCTGCACCGTCGCCTGCGGGCGCTGCGCGAAGCCGAACCAATCCACTAGCGTCATCACGGTTGCGATGCCGGCCAACGCGCGAACGCGCGCGTCGCCGCGCGTGAAGAGCACGATCGCGGGCAGCAGATCGATCGAGAAGTCGTGCTCGTGGAAGAACGGTACCGCGATCGGCAGCAGCGCGATCGCGACGCAGGCGGCGAGGGCCGGTTGACGGCGCAGCCGGATCGCGGCCGCGACGACGGCGGCCAGCGCGACGAGCGATGCGGCGCCGCCGATCGCGCTCGCGAGCGGGTGCGACGCGCCGAACGATGCGGCCAGCGCCGGCACGGTGTGCTGAATCGTGATGTACCGTTCCGCGGCGCCGTGCACGCGCAAGAGCCGGAGGTAGGCGAGAAATCCGTGCACGCCGCCGCCGATCGCGAGCGTCAGCGCGAGGAAGATGCCGGCGGCGAGCGCGAGCGCGATGACGGCGCGCCGGTCGAGGAGTCGCACCGCGAGCGAGAGCGCGAGGTTCGGTTGGATCGCCGCAACCAGCGCAGCCGGGATCGCACACGCCGGTCGCCGTTCGAGCGCGGCGAAGCCGAGGATCGTCGCGGCCGCGCCGACGAGCGCCGCCTGGCCGAGCGTGAAGCCGCTGACGACGGGGCCGCACGTCGCGGCGAGCACCAGCGCGACGACGATCCGCGCGCGCGTGTGCCGGCCGCCGGCGACCAGCAGCGAACCGGCGACGATCGCGACGACCGCAACGACGAGCATGGCTTCCCAGACGATGCGCGCGGCGCGAAACGGCAATCGCGCGAAGAGCGACCACAGCGGAAGCGCGGCCGCCGGCCCCACGTAGGGAAGCATCTCGTCGTGCGAGGCGTCGACGCCCGGGATCGTTCGTTCCACCGGCCACACGTCGCGCGTGTACGGATCGCCGCCCGCGTTCCACACCACGCCCGCGCTGTCGTAGGCTTCGAAGTCACGTGCGAACGGTCCGTAGGAGGGAGCCGGCCGCGACGCGATCGCGAGCAGTGCCGCGACGACGATCGCGAGCGCGAGGACGCCGCTAGCTCTTATCCGCGTACAACACCAGTCGCGTCACCGTTCCGTCGTTGCCCATCGCGTACGCGACGCCGCTCGGATAGCGGATCTCGTAGGCGTACTTGTATACCGCGGTGCCCGGCCCGCCGACCGCTTCGACGAAGCGCTCGTCGAGGCTCACGATCGCGCTGCCGACGTGCACTTCCCCCGGAACGAGGCGGAACTCGCCGATGTCGCGCGGCGCGAGGTTCGGCACCGTGTCGGTCATCGGCACGTAGAACTCGACGCCGACGAGCACGTCGTCTTTGTAGAACGCGCTCAACATACGGCGCTCGCGGCCCTCGCGAAAACTATACGTGTCCCAGCCCTTGGCCGGATACGCGAAGCCGGTGCCGAGCGCGCGGATCACGTCCTTGCGGCGCGTGACGCCCGTCTCGAAGCGGATGTTCTCGTTGAAGAGGATCACCGGCACGTCGATCGGCGGCGGCGGCACGTTGGGTTGCCGCAGCCGTTTCTCCGCGATGGCGGCGAGGATCTCGACCGCGCGCACCATCGCGAAATCCGGCGTCGGATACTCGCCGCTCACGTCGACGTTCCCGCCGGCAGCGTGATGTGCGAGGCGACCGCGCCGATCACCGCGACCGCGATCGTGACGAAATACGCGATCGCGATCGCCCAGCGGTTCGCGATCGGCATGCCGGCGAGCCGCGGATCGACGCGTCCCTTGAAGAGTCCGATGATGCTCGGGATCGCGCCCAGCGCGACGATCGCGATCATCACGATCGTGAACGGCGACCAGACGCCGTAGAACGTGAGGAACGCGAGAAAGCCGGCGAGCCCGACGATCCACAGGCGCGGATCGATCGTGCCGGCGATCTTGCCGCCGTCGAAGGGCGGCACCGGCAGCAGGTTGAGCGCGTTGAGGAAGAAGCCGACGTACGCGGCCGCATACCAGAACGGTTCGTGCGTGGAGACGGCATAGCCGTAACAGATCGCCGACGCGCCGATGCCGAAGATCGGCCCCGCCAGGGTCGCGATCGCTTCGATCGTGAGGCTCGGGGCGGGGCCGCGCGCGGCGACGAACGCGCCGAATCCGGGGATGAAGAACGGCAGGCTCGCCCTGATGCCGAAGTTGCGGAACGTCACGTAGTGGCCGAGCTCGTGCACGAGGATCAGCAGCACGAACACGATGCCGAACTTCCAGCCGAAGAAGAGCGCGTAGAACCAGATCGAGACGAAGAGCGTGCCGAAACTGAGCAGCAGCTTCGGCGCGAACAGCAGCCACTTCAGGTTGAGCAGGACGAGCAGCAGGCCTTTGAACTTCGCGAAGACGAGCGCGGCGGCGCCCGCGATCCCGCCGGCCGACTTCCAGCCTTGCCGCTTCGGCGGCGCCGGATCGTACCCGCGGTAGACCGGCGGCGCCGGCTCCGGTGGAAGACCGTCATCGTCCGGTGAAGGCCGTTGCTCGTGCATCCGTCTCTGCTTCTCCCCGCGCCCGCCCGGGTCCGCGAATGGCAGCCCGCGTTGCCCCCCGGGGACGTGCGGAGCATCGCCTTGCATTGGACGGCCGGAGACTATGGCACGGTGTACCCGTCCTACCATCTGTGCCTGCGCGGCAGCGACGACGTCGAGGTGGTGGCGACGCACGATCTCCGTGCCAACATGCGCGATCTGCGCGGCGGCGAGCCCGGTGCGTACGCGGCCCACGTCGCGGGGCGCAATTCGTGGTCGGTCGGCATCGCCGTTTGCGCGATGGGCGGGGCGACGCCGGCCGACTTCGGCCGCTGGCCGATCACGCCGGCGCAGGTCGACGCCCTCGCGCGCGTTGCCGGCATCGTCGCCCGCGCCTACGCCGTGCCGCTCGAGGCGATTCGCACGCACGCCGAAGCGGCGCTCGACGACGGCTATTTCGGCGCGGGCGGCGACGACTGCCGCTGGGACATCGCGCGGCTCGAGCCGCGCCCCGAGCCGCTCGCTCCGGCCGAGGCGACGGCGATCGGCAATTTCTTGCGCCGGCGCATCGCGGCGGCGGCGTGACCTTTTCGCGCCGGGCCGGGTCTCGATGAGCGTGCGACCGCAATTCGTCGCGGCGCTCCTGTGGGCCGCTCTCGTTCTCGGGGTAGTGCTGATCGTGGTGATGACATGGCATCCGTGGGTAGCGGGCAATCGCATCGGCTGCCCGGCGGGCGCAGCGCAGGCCTGGGACGGGCACTGCTACCCGATCGCGCGGCCGCGGTGAAACCGAAGATCCTGATCCTCGGCGCGGGCTTCGCGGGCATCGCCACCGCGCGCGGGCTCGAACGCGCGCTCGCGCCCGACGAAGCGGAGATCACGGTGATCGGCCGCGACAACTTCACGCTCTTCACGCCGATGCTCCCCGAGGTCTTCGCCGGCGGCATCGAGACGCGCCACATCGTCACGCCCGTGCGCGCGCAGTTGCGCCGCGCGCAGTACATGCTCGGCGACGTGGTGGAACTCGACGTCGACGCGCGTTGCGCGAAGGTGCAGCACATGATCACCGGCGCGCTGCAGACGCTGACCTACGATCACGTCGTGCTCGCGCTCGGCAGCGTGACGTCGACCTTCGGGATCGAGGGCGTCGCCGATCACGCGCTGCCGCTCAAGACGCTCGAAGACGCCGAGCGCTTGCGCAATCGCATGATCGCGAGCCTCGAGCTCGCCGATGTGACGAGCGATCCGGCCGAACGCAAGCGGCTGCTCACGTACGTGATCGTCGGCGGCGGATACACCGGCTGCGAAGCCGCCGGCGAAGTGGTCGACCTCTTTCGCAGCATCACGAAGTTCTACGAGAACATCAAGCTCACCGACGTGCGGCTGGTGTTGATCGAAGCCGGGAAGGCGCTGCTCGCCGGTCTACCCGAGCCGATGGGCATCTACACGCAGAAGAACCTCGCCTCGCGCGGCATCGAGATCATCATGGGCGATCCGGTGACGTGCATCGACGATCAGGCGATCTCGCTCAAGAGCGGCCTGCAGATTCCGACCGCGACCGTGGTCTGGAGTGCGGGCGTGCGGCCCACGCCCGTGCTCGCGAACTTGCCCCTGCAGCACGCGCGCAACGGCGGCATCGTGGTCAATCGCGACATGTCGGTGCCCGGCCGGCCCGGGATGTGGGCGCTGGGCGACTGCGCGTGGATTCCCACCGGCAAGCCCGACGATTGGTATCCGATGACCGCGCAGCACGCGATCCGCGAAGGCCCGGCGCTCGCGGCGAACATCGCGGCGAGTTTGCGCGGCGGCACGACGGCGCCGTTCAACTTCACCGCGCTCGGCACCATGGCATCGCTCGGCGCGCACCGCGGCGTCGCGGCGCTGCCGGGCGGCGCGGTGATCACCGGCTTCCCGGCCTGGTTCCTGTGGCGCTCGTACTATCTCGCGCGGCTGCCCGGACTCGATCGCAAAGTGCGCGTCGCGTTCGACTGGCTGCTGGATCTGATCTTCCCGCGTGACATCGCCGAATTGCGCGTGAACACCCGGCGCGCGCAGATGAGCGCGGCCCACGATGCCGGTCTCGCGCCGCCCGGCGATGCCGACGACGCGCAGATGGTGCATCACGAATGACGGCGAAGAACGGCGCGTCATGATTCGTCTTCGCGTCCGCCGACCGTCGTCTCGCCCGTGCATGCTGCACCGGGCTTGCGTCGCATGAGCTGAACGCAAGCCCGAATCGCACCATCGCATGGGCGCTCCGGAAACGGGGCGCTTTTTCATTTGCCCGGATGGAGTTTCACCATGGTTCTGGTTCCCGATGCGTTCTGTTTGCGGTTCGCCGCCGACGGCGACGCCCCGGCGCTCGCGGCGCTGCGTACGGCGAGTTTGATCGAGATGGGGTTGCTCGGCGCCGCCGAAGCGCCGGCGTTCCGCGCGCGTGCGCGTCGCGAGATCGGCGCGATGTTGCGCGAGGAACGGCTGATCGCGTGGGTGCTCGAGGCCGAGGGTCGCATCGCGGGCTGCGCCTGCGTCGTCGTGTGGGATCGCTTGCCGTATCCGGAATCGTCGCGTCACGCGGAGATCGCGGGCGTCTACGTCGCGCCGGCCTACCGCCGCCGCGGCATCGCGCGCGAGCTCGTCGGCGAAGCGATCGCGACCGCGCGTGCGCACGGCGTGCGGCGCGCCTTCATCGCGCCGACGTCACAGACGCGCGCGTTCTATCGCACGTTCGGCTTCGACGAGAGTGGATGGCTGCGTTCACCGTTGCTCGCGAGCGGAACGGAAAGCCCGGCATGATCGCGAAGCGCGGCGCATGATTCGAAGAACCTTCGTCGTGCTCGCCGGCGCCGCACTCGCTGCACCGCTTGCGGCGGGTGCTCAAACGCTGACGCTCGGCGACGCAATCGGCCGGCTCTTTACGTCGCATGCATATCAGCCGTCGTGGTTTGCGGCGGGTGCGGGCTTTCCGCCGCCCGCGACGCTGCAGGCGGTCGTCGCCGGCTTCGCAACGACGCTCGGACCGTATCAGTCGATCGCGCCGAACGGCACGCGCTTCACGATCACGTTCGCACACGGGACGATGCAAGCCGAAGGCGCGCTCGATGCGAGCGGTGCGTTCACGAGCTTGCTCTTCAGCCGCATGCAATCGAAGGCGGCCGCCGATCGGCTCGCCGCGCTCTTCACCGCCGAATCGATTCCCGCCGCATGGTTCAGCGACCGCTTTCTCCAGGCGCTCTCGCTCGAGCGGATTCGCAGCGCGATCGCGGCGATCAAGGCGCAGAACGGCGCGTTCACGAGCATCACGCCGCGCCAGGACGGCTCCTACGACCTGGCGTTTGCCAAGGGCCACGTCACCGGCGTGATCGACATCGGGCCCGGCGACGTCATCGAAGACTTCGACCTGTTACCGCCGTCGCAATCCTGAGATCGCGACGGCGGTTCGGAGCTTAGAACTGTAGCCAGGTCTGCAAGAACACGGCCTGGCCGAGGTCGTGCGTGAGGAAGCAGCCGGGGCATGTCGCCGATGCGACCGGATACGTCGTGCCGTTGAGGAGATCGTAGTACTGGTAGACGAGACCGACGCGTGCGTAGGTGCTGAACCAGTAGTGGATGCCCGCGTAGCCGATTTGGTAGCCGTTGGGATCGCCCTGGAACTCGCCGTCGTAGCTCGTTCCGTTGATGATGGACGTATGCGGGTCGATCGAGTTGAAGCCGGCCGCGATCCAGCCGCCTTCGAGGTACGAGCGGAACGGCGTGGGGCTGTATGCGCCGAGTTTGCCCTGAATCCAGTATGCGGCGTTGGACTTCCAGCCGAGGTTGGTGAACGGATCGTGGCCCTCGCGCACGGTGGCCTCGGCTTCGAGCGAGACGCCGACGCCGTCGATCGAGCTCGCGTAGCGGCCGAACGCCGCGCCTTCGGTGAGGTTGGTGACAGCGGCTTGATACGCGCCGGTCGCGGCGAGGCCCGCCGCGACGATCGGCGCGTTGGCGGCAGAGCTCGTCGCGCAGTAGCCGCCCACGGGCGCCTTGCCGGTGACCGAGCAGACCGTCGGATTCCACGACGTGATGCGGTCGTTGACGTCGTCGGCGAACGCGACGCCGAGCAGCGTCGACTTGGTCGGCGCGAACGACGCTTGGCCCAAGAGCTGCTGCGTCGCGTAGTTGCAGATCGTCGTCGTCGAGCAAACCTGACCGCCGGCGTTGTTCACCGGCCATTGATAGGCGTACGCGCCTTCGATTTTTATTCCGCCCTTGCTGTAGCCGACCGATGCGCCGTTGAACTGATCGGCGTAGAGCATGCCGAGCGTTCCGTCCGCTTCATTGATGCGGCCGCCCGCTACGTACACGCCGGAGGGATCGTTGTATTGCATGTACGCGTAGTTGAGTCGGATCGACGTGTTGGTGGGATAGTCGAAGGTCGAGGTCGTCGAGGTCAGGTAGTTCGGCGTGTTGGTAACGGTGCCGCCGAAGGTGGAGCTGCTGGAAAGCTGCGCGTCGGGCGTATCCCAGTAGTAGCGGTTTTCGAGCCGGATGTGATACGAGGCGCGCGAGTCGAGCTGACCGTCGAGCAGCAGGCGCAGTAATTGATAGCCGAAGCCCGTGCCGTTGGAACCCGAGTAGTATTTGTTCGCCGTCACGTTGTCGCCGGAGCCGAGCGAACCGCCGGTCAGCGCCGTATTCGGGGCCAGTGCGACGCCGCAGAAGTTGCTGCCGCAACCGGTCGCCGCCTTATAGGCGCTGACTTCTTCGGTGAACGATCCCGGCCGGATGAAGTAGACGAGGCCGACCTTCGCGCGATTGTCCTGCGCTTGCATCGCCGACTGCGTCGCTTCGACTTTCTTGAGACGGCTGTCGATATCGCTAACGCGTAGTTTCAGCGCGTCGATGTCGCCCCGGAATTCGTCGAGCAGAGCACGCAGTTTGTCGATGTCGGCTTGGCTCACGTCGCCGGCCGTTTGGGGGTTCGCGAGTTTCTTCGTGAGAAATTCGACGGCGCGTTCGGTGAGCACGGCGGCTTCGTAGCGCGTGAGCGGCCGATTGCCTTTGAACGTGCCGTCCGGATAGCCGATGATGATGCCGTCGGCAACGAGGGCTTGAATCGCTTGATAGGCCCAGCTATTCGCCGGAATGTCGCGCAGCGCATCGGACTGCGCTTGCGCGTCGATGACCGCGCCGGTCATGCCGGGCGTCGGCGCGGTCGTCGTGGCCGGATCCGCCGCGTCGGCGATGAGGGGGATGCATCCAATCGTAAACGCTGCGAGCAGCGCTCCGAGACGCCGGAACAACATTGAGATTCCTCTCGTACGTGACAAATGGAAGATCGCGCGCGTGCGACGTGCACGTGCCGACGACGAGCGTACCGGCGTCAGGTTATCGAAAGGATCAGAGCAGATTAAACGCGGCTTAACGCCGCACTACGGCGCAGCGGGTTCGTGCGAAAACGTGCCGATGACGCGTGCGCTGCCGTCGATGGCGCGCAGCGCGGCGTCGAGCCGCTCGCGATCGACCGCGCCGATCTCGAAGAAGAAGCGATAGTGAAACGGATCGACGTGATTCGGTCGCGCGACCAGGTTGCGCAAGTCGATGCCCCGATCGGCGAAGGCCGAGAGCGCGTCGCGCAGCGAGCCGGGCCGATTGCGCACTTCGATCGCGACGCACGCGAGGGTGCCGGCGGCCGCCGGCGCCCGTTCGAGCAAGTAGAAGCGCGTGAAGTTGCGCGGATCGTCTTGAATCGCGGCGCGCAGCACTTTCGCGCCGTAGAGCTCGGCGGCGAGCGCGGGGCCGACCGCGGCGACGGTCGGATCGTTCAACGCGACGATCGCGGCAACGGCGCCCGCCGTGTCGGCCACCGCCACGCGCTTCCACTGCGGGTGCGCGTTCGTGAAGCGATAGATCTGTTCGAGCGCGACCGGATGTGAGCGGATCTCGCGGATGCGCTCTTCGTCGGCGTCGCGCGTGCCGATCAGGTTCATCTCGACCGGATAGGCGGTTTCCGCGACCGCGTAGAGCCCGGGATACTCCCAGAGCAGATCGTAGGCACGCGCGATCGAACCGAAGATCGTGTTCTCGACCGGCAGCAGCGCCGCATCGATCTCGCCGCCGGCGACGGCCGCGACGAGCAGGTCGAACGATTCGTAGCCGCGCGTCTCGGTGCCGGGTCGCAAGCGCCGCGCCGCGGCGTCGCTGAACGCGCCGTGCTCGCCCTGGAATCCGATCACGTCAGACGTTCGCGTTCGCGGCGGCGCCGAGCCGGAACGCGGCGTTGAACGCGCGGAAGATCGTGAGGTAGTCGTCGTGCACGAAGCGCACGGTACGGCCCCCGATGCGCTCGAAGCCGGGGATCAGCTCGGCGAAATCGGCGTTCTGCGTCGAGACGAAATCGAGCTCGAGCGCGATCGGCGGTTCGAACACGTAGGGCTTCGCATCGGCGAGCCGTTCAATCGCGCTGCGCGCGCCGGCATGGATCAATTCGCGCGCGCGCTCGGGCGAGACCGAGTTGGTCGCGAAGCGCCCGATCGATTCCTTGACCACGACGCCCGTGATCCACGGCATTTCGCGCGCGGTCTGCTCGATCGTCGCGCGGTCGCCGGTGATCAGCACGACCGGCACGCCGGCAAGACCCAGCACGCCCGCGTTGAGCATCGCCTCGCTGCACGCTTTGCCGTTCACGCGCGTTTCGTAGAGCGTCTCGCTCGTATAGGTGTGATCGAGCACGCCGTCGCGCGTTCCGACCGCCGCGTGATAGCCGGTGAAGAACGCCGCATCGAACGACCCGTCGATGCCCTGCGCCATCGAGAAGGGCTTGCGGTTGCCGTAGATCATGCGCACGTCGGGCGGCAGTTCGTCCCACAGCACGTTGCGCATGTGGTAGTGCGAGTCGTTGACCAGCACGTCGCCGACGCCGGCCGCGCGCGCGCCCTCGATCGCGGCCCGGACTTCGAGCGACATCAACCGCCGGTAGTACGGGTACTCGCTCGCGTTCGTCGGCTCGACTTGCGTCCACGACGCGACGGCGGCGGTGCCTTCCATATCGGCGGAGAGGTAGAGACGCGGCGCGCTCAATTGCCCAGGTCCGAGATGTTCTGCTTCGCATCGGCCACGCGCGGATCGTTCGGCGCGGCCGCGATGAACGTGCGGAACGCGGCGACGGCGTCGGTGCGCCGGCCGATCGAACGCAGCACGACGCCGCGATTGTAGAGCGCTTGCAAGAACTTCGGCCGGTCGGCGAGCACGATGTCGAGTTGCTTGAGCGCTGCGAGATCGTGACCGGTTTGGTGCAGCGCGGTGGCGTAGTCGGTGCGCACGTCGGGATTCGTGGGATCGAGCGCGAGCGCGCGCGTGTAGTAGCCGATCGCTTCGTCGAACTTGCCGGCGTCGAAGTACATGTCGGAAAGCCCGACGAGCGCGGCCATGTCGTTCGGGTTCGCTTTGAGGCGCGCGCGAAGCGCTTCGAGTTCTTGCATCACCGGAGCGGGCGGGCCGCCGCCGCCGACGGTCTGACCGGGCAGCGACGAGGCCGGCGCGGCGGCGGGACCCGTGCCGCTCTGCGGCACGGTGAACGTTCCCGGCGGATCGGTGACGATCGCGACCGGCGCGGGGGTCGCGGCGATGCGCGCGTCGCCTTGCTCCGCAGGGGCCGCGGCGACGCCGGTGCCCAGCGCGGTCCCGTTGTTCCCCAAACCTTCCTTCACGAAGTACCCCATCACGCCGACGAAGAGCAACGCGATGACGGCAAAAATCGGTAGAGCGATACGAAGCGGCAGACCCATCTCGCCGGAGACTTGCATGGACGGCGCGAATTTCTTCTTGTGGCCTACGATCTGCCCGACGTCGCCGAACTGCAACTGCTGTTCGCCCAGTACAATTCGCTGCATTTCGACGGTCAGATACCGTCGTTCCGGATCGCCTACAACGCTCGTTTTTCGAACGTCGCCGGGCGCATCACCTATAAGCCGCCGCTGATCGAACTCTCACCGAAGCACCTGCGCGGCAAGCCCGACGATCTCCGCGAGACGCTCCTGCACGAAATGATCCACGGCTGGCTGCACGCGCGCGGCGAGAACTCCGGCCACACGCCGGCGTTCAAACGCAAGATGCGCGAGCTCGGCTTGAAGTCGATCTATCACGACCTCGGTTCGGCCGCGCCGCTCAATCCCTCGACGAAGCGTTACATCGCGCGTTGCGAGAAGTGCGGCATGGAAGTGTTGCGCCGCCGCAAGCCGCCGGCCAACGTCGTCTGCGCGCGCGATCGCAAACCGCTCACGATCTTCGAGATCACCGAGATGCGCGAAGTCGAACCCGCCCGCGCCGCCCACGCCCGCCGCTGAACGTCGGCGCTCAGAGGTAGCCGCGGCGCATCGCGTTGACGGCGGCTTGGGTGCGGTCGTTCGCGGAGAGCTTCTCGAGAATGTCGCGGATGTGCGCCTTCACCGTGCCGAGGCCGATGTGGAGGCGTTCGCCGATCTCGTTGTTGCCGACGCCGTCGGCGATCAAGCGCAGCACGTCGAGTTCGCGCGGCGTGAGCGGCGAATCGGCGGCGCTCGTTGCGGTCGGCGCGCCGAGGCGGCGCATCACGACGTGCGCGATGCGCGAGTCGAAGTATGCGCCGCCACCCGCGACGATGCGTACGGCATCCAGCACGGTCGCCGCGTCCGACGACTTCACGCAATAGGCGTCGGCGCCGGCGGAAAGTGCGGCGAGCACCTCGTCGTCGAGCTCGTGCATCGTCAAGATCACGATGCGCGGCGGCGCGGCGCCGGCCTTGATCGCGCGGGTCAACGCGACGCCGTCGCGGCCGGGCAGTCCGATGTCGATCACGGCGACCGCCGGCGCTTCGGCGGCGATCACGGCTTCGGCCGAGATGCCGTCGCCGGCTTCGGCGACGACGGTCACGTCGCCGGTCGCTTCGAGCGCGGTGCGCAGGCCGGCGCGCGTGAGCGCGTGGTCTTCCACCAGAACGACGCGAATCGGGTCGGTCACGTGCGCACCAGCGCGGGCAATCGAATCGTGAAAATGCTTCCGCGCGGCACGTTGGACTCGTAGGCGATGCCGCCGCCGGATTCCTCGGCGACGCGCCGGGCGATGTAGAGTCCGAGCCCGGATCCACCGCCGCTGCGGTCGTCGCCGCGCGCGAACCGGCCGAAGAGGTGCGCGCGCGCCTTCTCGGAGACGCCGTAGCCGTCGTCGGTCACACGGACGATCGCGCTCTGATCGGCGCGCTGCACGGCGATCGTCACGTTGCCGCCGGCGGGCGTGTGGTCGAGCGCGTTGGCCGCGAGGTTGGTCAGCGCGCGACGCAGGTCGCTGCGATCGCCGACCGTGCGCACGCCGCGCTCGGCTTCGATCTGCAGCGAGACCTTACGATCGACCGCGAGCGCGTTGAGTTCGCCCGCGATCTGCTCCGCGATTTCTCCGACGTCGACCGGCTCGCGTTCGGGCACGCGGTCGCCGCTCTCGAAGCGCGCGACGAGCAGCAGCGTTTCCGCCAGCCGTTGCACGTCGTCGGTCGCGATCACGCTCTGTTCGAGCACCTGCGTATAACTCTCGGGAAGCACGCCGTACATGCCGCTGCGTGCCTGACGCAACGTCATGCCGAGCGCGGCGAGCGGTGTGCGCAGATCGTGCGAGAGCGCGTAGACCAGATCGCGGATCACGGCGTTGCGCTCTTCGAGCGCGGTGTTGCGTTCGGCGAGCTGCTCGAAGAGCCGCGCCTGCTCGAGCGCGTTGACGCACTGCGAAGCGAACGCGCGCGCTACCGCCACCGAATCGTCGGTGGGCTCGTCGTCGCGAGCGGGAAGCAGCAGCGCGCCGAAGCGGCGTTCGCCGTCGGCGATCGGAATCGCGATCAGGTGGCCGGCGCCGAATCCCTCGAGCACGAGCCGCCCGAACGCGTCGGAACCGCGCACGACGACGACGTCGCCGTCATCGAGCGCGCGCTGCACGAGCGAGATCTGTTCGGGCGCGGGCCGTCGGTCGTCGACGTCGATCTCGTCGCGGTCGCCGCGCGCGATCAACGTCGTCGCCGGCGCGGCGGTCAGCACGAAGCGTGCCTCGTCGGCGTCGAAGAGCTCGAGCGCTTCGTGAGCGATCGCGCGCAACACCAGTTCGGTCGAGAGCGAGGCGCGCACGCGCTCGATGGCCGCGCCGATCTGCGCCTCGCGCCGTGCGCGCATCTCTTGCGAGGCCGCGCGGCCCGCTCGCTGCGCGGTCTCGCTGACCGCGGAACTGAGGTAACCGACGAGCACGATCGAGAGCGCGGAGAGGATGCGGTCGCCGATCCCGACCGCGTCCCAGTGGTCGTGGTCTTGCACGCCGTTGACGTAGCCGGCGACGACGTTGGCGGTGAGCGCCGCAACGATGAGCCAGAGGCGAAAGTTGCGGCTGCCCCCGAGGCTGCTCAGCACGATGGGAATATCGAGCAAGATCGCCGCGACGAAAAGTTGCGGCGTGATCAGGTCGATGACGAACGCGGCGAGCAGCGCGAGGATACAAACGGCCGGTACGTAGCGATACGGCACGAAATCGCGCTTCCTCAATGCTCGCCGCCGCCCTCCGACGAAGCATGCAGGGTGACCCGCGACGAACGGCCGAGCGCCCAAGCGCTCCTCGCCGAGCTCGGCTTTCAACCGCGCCTGACGATCTATCTGGCCAGCGCTCCCGGCGCGGGGAAGACCTACCGCTTGCTGACCGATGCGCAATTCCAGCGGCGCATGGGCCGCCGCGTCGCGATCGGCTGGATCGAGACGAAGGACCGGCCGGGCCTCGACGACCTCGCGCGCGACCTGCCGCGCATCCCCTTCAAATCGTACACGGTCAACGGCGCGACGTTCACCGATTTCGACGTCGAAGCCGCGATCGCAAGCGGCTACGAGACGATCGTGCTCGACGAGCTCGCGCACACGAATCCCGAGGGCGCCGTGCACGCGAAGCGCTGGCAAGACGCGCTCGCCCTGCGCGCGGCCGGCAAATCGGTGCTCGGCGCGTTCAACATCCAGCATCTCGAGACGGTCGCGCCGACCGCCGAGCGGATCATCGGGCACCCGATCCGCGAAATCGTGCCCCTCTCGCTGCTCAAGAGCGCCGACGGCGTGATCGCGCTCGACGTTTCCTCATCGGTGCTCGACTCGCGTCTGCGCAGCGGCCGCATCGTGCGCAGCGACGACGTCGATCGCGCAGCGCAGAGCGTCTTTCGCCCGGCGAACCTGCAGATGCTGCGCGAGTTGCTCCTGCACACGGTCGATCAACTCACCGTGCCGGTCGTGAGCCCGGCGAAGACGTCGACGGCGCTCGCGATCGTCTCGCCCGATTCGCCCGACGTGCGCCCGTATCTGCGCCGCGTCGCGGCACTCGCCGAGGGCGTCGATCTCGCACTCGAAGTGGCCGTGTTCGATCGCGCCGATCGCGACGACATCGCGACCGCGGCACGCTTCTACGAAGGTGCGCTGATCGATTCGCCCGAGCGCCTCGTCGACGGACGGCTCGATGCCGTCAAGGCGGCCTTCGTCGCGGTGCCCAACGGCGAACTCGCGCGCAAGATCCTCGCACGCGCGCTCGATCGCGACGTCTACGTGGTCGATCCCGCGCGGCCGTCGGCGCCCGGCGTGGTCGACGGCGCGCGTCATCCCTACGGGCAGACCGTGGGCGACCGCATGCGGATCGGCTACGGCAAGCTGACGATCTACCTCGGGTCGGCTGCCGGCAGCGGCAAGACGTTCGCGATGCTCGACCGCGCGCACGACCTGATCGCCGAGGGCGTCGACGTCGTCGGCGCGTTGATCGAAACGCACGGCCGTGCCGACACGGCGGCGAAGGTCGCCGGCATCGAGTTGCTCCCGCGGCTGCCCAACGGCGAGCTCGATCGCGAAGCGATCGTCACGCGCCGGCCGAAGGTCGCGCTGATCGACGAACTCGCGCACACCAACGAACCCGGTAGCGCGTTCCCCAAGCGCTTCGACGACGTGATCGCGGTGCTGCGTCAGGGCATCTCCGTCATCACCACCCTCAACGTGCAGCATCTCGACGGTCTGGGCGATGCGGTCGAGCGTCTCACCGGCACGCACGTGCGCGAGACGCTGCCCGATTCGATCCTGGAATTGGCCGACGAGGTGATCTTCATCGACGTCACGCCCGAGGTGTTGCGCGAACGGTTGCGTGATGGCAAGATCTATCCGCGCGAGCGCATCGACGCGGCGCTGGCGAATTTCTTCCGCGTCGAGAACCTCGCCGCGCTACGCGAACTGACGGTGCGCGAACTGATGCACGCGCGCCGCGAACGGCGGCAGGCGCCGCCCTTCGCGCGCGTCATCCTCGGCGTCCGCGCGCGCGAACGCGACATCGCGCTGATCGAGCGAATCGCGCGCCTCGCGATGCGGCTTTCGATCGAGGTGCTCGTCGTGCACGTGCAGGATCCGGCGTCGCCCGGCGATCCTGCGGTGATCGACAAGCTGAAGAAGGCGACGAAGACGGCGCGCGCGGCGTGGAAGCTGGTGGAATCCGCCGACGCCGCGGCCGCGCTGGTCGCGACCGCCGACGGACTCGATGCCTTGGTGGTCGAGTCCGCCCGCGGCAAACACCGCTTGTTCACGCCCGCCTCGTTCGCGCTGCGTCTGCTCAAGGCGGGCGCACGCGAAATGATCGTGCTCGGCCCGCGCTAGCATCCCTAGGGACGCTCGGGCTTGGCGGCGTCGAGGGCGAGGTTGAGCGCGAGGACGTTCACGCGCGGGTCGCCGAGGATGCCGGCCGTGCGGCCGCGGACGTGCGCCGCGACGATCGCGCGAACGGCGTCTTGCGACATGCCGCGCGCGGCGGCGATGCGCGGAACCTGCCAGTAGGCGCCCGCGGGTGAGATGTCGGGATCGATGCCGCTGCCGCTCGAGGTGATGAGGTCCATCGGCGGCGGTCCGTCGGCGTGCGGGTTCGCCTTCTCGAGCGCGGCGATCGTGGCTTTGGTGGCGTCGATCAGCTTCTTCGACGTCGGCGCGAGGTTCGTGCCGCCGGTCGACGTCGGATCGTACCCCTTGCCCGCGGCCGAGGGGCGGCCTTGGAAGTATTGCGGTTTCGTCCACAGTTGACCGATGAGCGATGAGCCGACGACGGTGCCGTTCTGGGTGACGAGCGAACCGCCGGCTTGATGCGGGAACACGAGCGTGCCGATCAGCGTGACGACGAGCGGGTAGACGATGCCCAGTGCGATGACCGTGACGATCGTGTAGAGGATCGACGTGATCAGATGCGAGAGCGTGTTCTCTCGCGGGTTCGGTGCGGCGGCGACGGCGACGCTCTCTTTGCCGTTGACGCTCGGCGGGACGGGACGAGGAACGGTCTGCATTATGACCCTCCGGTGAGGTGCAACGCTTGGAGGATGAGATCGATCGCCTTGATGCCGACGAACGGCACGATGATGCCGCCGAGACCGTAGATCAGCACGTTCTCGCGCAACACCGCGTTGGCGCCGCGCGGACGATAGGCGACTCCTCGCAGCGCAAGCGGGATCAGCGCGATGATGATCAGCGCGTTGAAGATGACGGCCGAGAGGATCGCGCTCTGGGGCGTGGCGAGGTGCATCACGTTGAGCGCGTTCATCTCCGGATAGGCCGCGACGAACATCGCCGGCAGGATGGCGAAGTACTTGGCCACGTCGTTCGCGATCGAGAACGTGGTGAGCGCGCCGCGCGTCATCAGCAGTTGCTTGCCGACTTCCACGACCTCGATCAGCTTCGTCGGATCGGAATCGAGGTCGACCATGTTGCCGGCCTCTTTGGCCGCCTGCGTGCCGCTGTTCATCGCGACGCCGACGTCGGCTTGCGCGAGCGCGGGCGCATCGTTGGTGCCGTCGCCGGTCATGGCGACGAGCCGGCCCGAGGCCTGCTCGCGCTTGATCAGCGCCATCTTCGTTTCCGGCGTCGCCTCGGCGAGGAAGTCGTCGACGCCCGCCTCGCCGGCGATGGCGCTCGCGGTGAGCGGGTTGTCGCCGGTGATCATGATGGTGCGGATGCCCATCGCGCGCAGGCGATCGAAGCGATCCTTCATGTTCGGCTTGAGGATGTCTTTGAGATAGATCACGCCGAGCAGACCGTGCTCGTCGGCCAACAGCAGCGGCGTGCCGCCGGCGCGCGCGATGCGTTCGATGTCGGCCTTCATCGCGGTGGGGTCGGCCTGCGGGTACTGTTCGGCGACCCACGTGCGCACCGAATCGGGCGCGCCCTTGCGGATCTTGCGGCCGTCGGCGAAATCGACGCCGCTCATGCGCGTGTAGGCACTGAAGGGAACGAACGCAGCGCCGGCCGGCAGTTCCGCGCGCGTGCCCGCTTCGAAGCCGGCCGTGCCGGTCGCGAAGAGCACGATCGATCGGCCTTCCGGCGTTTCGTCGGCCAGCGATGAGTAGTATGCCGCGGTGTACGCGCGCTTCTCGTCGACGCCCGGTGCGATGACGATCTCGGTCGCCTGGCGGTTGCCGAGCGTGATCGTGCCGGTCTTGTCGAGCAGCAGCGTATCGACGTCGCCGGCGGCTTCCACCGCGCGGCCGCTCATCGCGAGCACGTTGCGTTGCAGCACCCGGTCCATGCCGGCGATGCCGATCGCCGAGAGCAGCCCGCCGATCGTCGTCGGGATCAGGCAGACGAGCAGTGCGATGAGCACGACGATGCTGGGCTTCGCGCCGGCGTAGATCGTGAACGGCGCGAGCGTTGCGACCGCGATGATGAAGACGATCGTCAAGCCCGCGAGCAAGATCGAGAGCGCGATCTCGTTCGGCGTCTTCTGCCGTTGCGCGCCTTCGACGAGCGAGATCATGCGGTCGAGGAACGACTCGCCGGGGTTCGCGCCGACGACGAATTCGATCGCGTCGGAGAGCACGCGCGTGCCGCCCGTGACCGAACTGCGGTCGCCGCCGGCTTCGCGGATCACGGGCGCCGATTCACCCGTGATCGCCGACTCGTCGACCGTCGCGGCGCCGAGCACGATCTCGCCGTCGGCCGGGATCAACTCGCCCGCTTCGACGCGGATGCGATCGCCCTTGCGCAACAGCGTCGCGCTGACCGCTTCGATCGTGCCGTCGACGACGCGATTGGCGAGCGTCTCGGTCTTGGTGCGGCGTAGAAACTCCGCTTGCGCTTTGCCCCGCCCTTCGGCGACGGCTTCGGCGAAGTTCGCGAAGATCACGGTGAACCACAGCCAGATCGAGATCGCGACGTCGAATCCGGCGCTGCCGTTGCCGTCGACTCCGTCGTGGATCGCGTAGCACAGCGCCACAACGGCGCCGACTTCGCAGATGAACATGACCGGATTGCGCAACTGCACGCGCGGGTCGAGCTTCTTGAGCGAGTCGATCGCCGCCGTACCGAGGATCGTGCGGTCGAAGAGCGACCGCTGCCGCGTGCTGATCACTTTACCATAGCTCCCTCACGTGTTGTTGCACGCCGTATCTCCCCGAGGGGTCGCTAAAGATGTTCATCAATAGAGCTTTCCTTGATTCACTTGGAGCTGCTCGACGATCGGCCCGAGCGCGTCGGCCGGGAAGAACGTGAGCGCGCCGACGATGAGGATCACGCCGATCAACAGCACGACGAACACGCTCGAGGTCGTGGTGAACGTGCCGGCCGTGGTGGCCACCGACTTCTTGCCGGCGAGCGCGCCGGCGAGCGCGACCACCGCGACGATCTCGGCGAAGCGGCCGAAGAACATCGAGATGCCGAGCCAGAAATCGTAGAACGTGTTGCCGGTCAAGCCGCCGAATGCGGAGCCGTTGTTGCCGGTCGCGGAACTGAACGCGTAGAGGATCTCGGAGAACCCGTGTGCGCCGCTGTTGCCGAGCGTCGCGAGACCATCTTTGGAAACCGACGCGAGACCGGCCGGGATCAGGGTGAAAATCGGCACGACCAGCAGGGCGAGGATCGCGTACTGCACCTCGCGCCGTTCGATCTTCTTGCCGAGATATTCGGGCGTGCGGCCGACCATCAAGCCGGCGATGAAGACGGTCAGCACGACGAACTCGAGCATGCCGTAGAGCCCGCTGCCGACACCGCCGAAGATGTCTTCGCCGAGCTGGATGTTGAGCATCGGAATCAGACCGCCGATGGGCATCAGCGAATCGTGCTGCGCGTTGACCGCACCCGACGACGTCGCCGTCGTCGTCACGGCGAAGAGCGCCGACGCCGCAGGCCCGAAGCGGACGTCCTTGCCTTCCATGTTCGGCCCCGTCACGCCGAGCGCGTGGACGATCGGGTTGCCCGCCGCCTCCGCACGGTAGGTGATGCCGACGCCCGCGAACCACACGAGCGACATCGCAACGAAGAGCACCCAGCCCTGACGTTGATCTTTCGCGAAGCGGCCGAACACGTAGGTGAGCGACGCCGGGATCAGCAGCTCGAGCAGCAGTTCGAAGATGTCGCTGAACGGCGTCGGATTCTCGTTGGGCGAGATCGAGTTCGCGCCGACGAAGCCGCCGCCGTTGGTGCCGAGTTCCTTGATCGCTTCCATCGACGCCATCGGACCGCCGGTGATCGCCTGCGCGAAGCCCTCGACGCTCTTCACGTTGAGGTACGCATCGAAATTCTGCGGCACGCCCGTCGCGAGCAACAGCAACGCGGCGAAGAACGAGATCGGCAACAGCACGTAGAGGATCGTGCGCGTCATGTCGACCCAGAAGTTGCCGAGCGACGAACCGTCGGTGCGCACGAAGCCGCGGATCACGGCGATCGCGATCGCGATGCCGGCCGCCGCGGAGACGAACATGTGCCACGAGAGCCCTGCCATCTGGCTCAGGTAACTCATCGTCGATTCGCCCGAGTAGAACTGCCAGTTGGTGTTCGTGAGGAAGCTGATCGCCGTGTTCCAGGCGAGGTCGGGCGCGAGGTTGCCGAAGCCCTGCGGGTTGAGCGGCAGAAACGCCTGCGTGCGCAGCAGCGTGTAGAGATACGCGAAGCCCACGAGGCTGAAGCCCATCACCGCGAGCACGTACGACTTCCACGACATCGAGCGGTTGGGGTCGATGCGGCAGATCTTGTAGAGCGCACCCTCGACCGGTGCGAGCACCGGTGAGAGGAAGACGCGCTCGCCGGCGAAGAGCCGCGCCATGTAGACGCCGAGCGGCTTGACGCATGCCAGCACGACGAGGAACAACAGAACGGCCTGAAGCCAGCCGGAAAGGTTCATCAGAAGCGCTCCGGCCGCAGCATGGCGTACACGAGGTAGACGAGGCCGGCAATCGCGAGCGCGAGGCCGATCCAGAGATCGATGCTCATAGGTGTTCGCAGCCGCGGACGTAGGCATCGATGGCCACGAAGAACGCGGCGATCGCGACGAGGAGCCCGATTTCCAGGAGAATCATCCGAATTACGATAGGCCGACGATCCATGGAGCGGGAGCCTCCGTTCGGCCTAGTCCGAACGGACGAGACGCGCTAGCGGAGGTTGATGTGGCGCACCACCAAGCCGAACGCGGCGAGGATGAATGCGGCGACCAGCAGGTTGATCAGTTGCGGTGAGGAGATGCGCTTCGCGATGCCGGGCCCGAACGTGCCGCCGACGATGCCGCCGAGCACGAGCGGCAGCACGAGCAGCCACCGTGCGTCGCCGACGATGATGTGCGTGATGATGCCGACCGGCGCCGAGAGCAGGATGACGAACGACGACGTCGCCGCCGCGATGTGCGGCGGCATGCGCGCCGCGATCAGCATGAGCGGTACGACGATGATCCCGCCGCCGACGCCGAACAAACTCGAGGCAACGCCCATCACGAGACCGGCCGGAATCGCGACCCACGGCGAATGGAGAAACGTCTGCTCGCCGGCCGGTCGCGAGGCGATGCCGCGCCGCCAGAGCGTCGCGACGGCGAGCACGACGAGCAGGGCGCCGTAGATGATGTCGAACTGCGCGACCGTGACGTGATGAACGACGGTGACGCCGAAGACCGCGCCCGGCAGCGCGCCGATTGCCAAGAGGATCGCGAGCCGCACGTCGACGCGCTTGTCGCGCAGGAATCCGACGCTTGCGGCAGCGGTGTTGGCGAACACGAGGAACAGCGACGTCGCGCTCGCGACCGTCGGTTCGATCGCGAATGCGACGCGCAGGATCGGGACCATCACGAAGCCGCCGCCGAGTCCGACCACCGAACCGAACACGCTCGCCGCGCACGCGCACAAAAAGAGTTCGACGAATTCCAACGGGTTCATCGATCGCGTATCATCTTCGGGTGAGCGAACTGATTGCCGCCGCGGGCGGCTTCGCAATCGGCGTGCTCGGAACGCTGATCGGAGCGGGCGGCGGCTTCATCCTCGTGCCGTTGCTCGTGCTGCTCGAACCGCGGTGGAGCGTCGACGAGGTCACCGCGTTTTCGCTCGCCGTCGTGACCGCCAACGCGACGATGGGTGCGCTCAGCTACTGGCGTGCGGGGCGGGTCGATCCGTTCAGCTTTCCGCTCTACACGCTCGCCGCGGTGCCGGGCTCGATCGCCGGCGCGTTCGCGACCACGTACATCCCGCGCGCGATCTTCGACCCGGTGTTCGGCGGCGTGCTCGTTGCGATCGGCGTCTGGCTGTTCGTTCGCCCCGGCTCGTCGGAAGACGGTGCGGAGACGGGCCCGTTCCGGCGCATCATGGTCGACCGTAGCGGACACCGCTATGACTGGTCGTTCGATCCGCGCGTCGGCTTTGCCGGGAGCATCTTCGTCGGATTTTTCTCCAGCGTGCTCGGCATCGGCGGCGGGATCATTCACGTCCCGCTCTTGGCGACGGTGTTGGGTTTTCCCGCGCACGTCGCGACCGCGACCTCGCATGCGGTGCTCGCCGTGACGGCGGCGATCGCGACGGTCGTCCACATCGTCCACGGCGATTATCGCACCATCTGGCCGCTCGTGCTGGCCGCGGCTGCGGGTGCCGCCGCCGGTGCCCCGGTCGGCGCGCGTCTCTCGACGCGCTTCCCTGGCGCCGCGATCCTGCGGATTCTCGCGGTCGCGCTCGCGCTGGTCGGTGGCCGCCTCCTCTTTGCCAAGTAACGGCGCAATCCGGGTACGAAGATGCGGCTCATGCGCCTGACACTTGCACGGCCAACCGTGGTCTTTCGTCCGGGCCGTCGCGGCTTCGAGCTCCGCGTCGGCAAGTTGGTCATTTCGCAGAGCGCGTATCTGCTGAGTGCTGCGATCGTCATCGGGCTCGGCGGCGGGTACGGCGCGGTACTCTTCCGCGCGCTGATCGGCGCCGAGACGACGCTGGCCGCGCAGATCACGGGCTGGCTCGCGCCGTGGCTCGGCCGCTTCGCGTTGATCGTGTCGATCGGCATCGGCGGCGCGGCGGCGGCGTGGTTCACCACGCGCTTCGCGCCCGAGGCGAAGGGCCACGGCGTGCCGGAAGTGATGGCCGCGGTCGCGCTCAACGGCGGCGTGATGCGTCCGCGCATCATCCTGATTAAGGCGCTCGCCTCGGCCACGACGATCGGCTTCGGCGGCGCGGCTGGCCGCGAGGGTCCGATCGTGCAGATCGGCAGCGCGATCGGTTCGCTGATCGGACAGTGGTTGCGCGCTCCCACGCCGATCGTGCGAACGCTGGTCGCGTGCGGCGCTGCGGCCGGCATCTCGGCGACGTTCAACGCGCCGATCGGCGGCGTGTTCTTCGCAAGCGAGGTGATCCTCGGCGATTTCGCGCCGCGCTCGTTCTCGGTGATCGTCGTCGCGAGCGTCGTATCGGCGGTGGTCGGCCGCAGCCTCCTCGGCAACCGGCCCTCGTTCGACGCGCCGGCGTTTCTGCTCGTATCGCCGCGCGAGCTCGCGCTCTACGCGCTGCTCGGCCTCGTCTGCGCGATCGGTGCGACGATCTTCGTGAAGATGCTCTACGCGTTCGAGGACGGCGCCGATGCGATCAACGCGCCGTCGTGGCTGAAGGGCTTCATCGGCTTCGGCATCGTCGGCGCGATCGGCCTCGTCGTGCCGCAGATCCTCGGCGTCGGCTACGATGCGATGCAGCACGTGCTCGACGGCCACGTCGACGCCGCGCGCGCCCTCCTCATCGCGTGCCTGAAGCCGGTCGCGACGTCGATCACGCTCGCGGCCGGCGGCAGCGGCGGCGTCTTCGCGCCCTCGCTCTTCACCGGCGCGATGCTGGGCGACGCGTTCGGCCGCGTCGTGCACCACCTCTTCCCGCTCTGGACGGCGCCGGCCGCCGCTTACGGGCTCGTCGCGATGGCCGCGTTCTTCGCCGCCGCCGCCGAGGCGCCGATCACCGCGATCATGATCGTCTTCGAGATGTCCGACGACTACACGATCATCTTACCGCTGATGATCGCGACCGTGATCGCGGCGATCCTCGGCCGGCGCTTCATCAACGGCACGGTTTACGAACTCAAGCTGATGCGCCGCGGGATCGATTGGGAGCGCGTGAAGCACCCGCCCGCCGTGACGCTCAGCGAAACGTAGCCGTCCCCCCATGACGAGGGGGGACGCTTAGTGGTCGGCGGCGACCATCGCTTCGGGCAGGTTCTCCGGGTCGAGGATCTTCGAGGTGTTCGGTTGGCCCGGTTCGAGCCGCGCGATGACCTCGAAGTTGCGTAGCGGGAGCGTCTTGCCTTTGACCGACACCGGCGTGAGCTCGTTGACGATGAAGCGGTCCTTCACTTCGTTGTAGGTCGTCTCGCTGATGATGATCTGGCCGCCCTTGGCCACGTTGTAGAGGCGCGCCGCGGTGTTGACGTTGTCGCCGATCACGGTGTAGTTGAGGCGGTCGCTCGAACCGAGGTTGCCCATCACGACCTCGCCGGTGTTGAGGCCCATGCCGACGGTGAAGATCTGCCGCCCTTGCGCGCCCCAGTCGGTCATCATCTCGAGAATCTTCTCTTGCTGCTCGAGCGCGCAGAGCGTCGCCTCGTAGGCGTCCTGCGGACGCGGATCGGGCGCGGCGAACACGGCCATCAAGCAGTCGCCGATGAACTTGTCGACGTAGCCGCCGTGCGCGAACACGATCTTGCACATCTCCTCGAAGTACTCGTTGAGCTGGCCGTAGATCTGCTCCGGCGTCATCTTCTCCGACATCGCGGTGAAGCCGCGGATGTCGGTGTAGAAGATCGTCACCTTCGCGCGTTTGCCCGAGAGGTCGAGCGCTTTGAGCGGATCGTCGTGCGAGAGCATCTGATCGACCAGCGCCGGGCTCACGTGCTTGCCGAACATCTCGCGGATCACGCGCTTGTCGGCGCCCTCCGTGATCGTGCGGTAGAGCGCAACGAAGAGCGCGGAGAAGATGATGGCGCCGTCGACGTGGATCAGGTTGATCCAGTGCAGCGTGTAGGCGTAGAGCCCCACGGCGAAACACGTGTAGACGAACGCGATGCCCAGCGAGAGCGCGACGCCGAGCGTCGCCGGCAGCTGCGTGACGATGAAGCCGATGATCAGCGGCATCAGGACGATCAGCGTGATGTCGACGGCCGGCGGAACGCGCCGGATGAAACGATCTTCGAGCAGCTGATACATCAATCGGACGTTGGAGAAGACCCCCGGAAAGCGGCCGCTCGGCGTGAGGATGTAGTCGCCCTCGGCCTGCGCGGTCGCGCCGATCACGATGATGTTGCCCTGCGCGAACGCCTTCATCGTATCCGGATCGAATTGCGCCGCCTCGACGAAGGGCGCAGCATCGACCTGCGGCATCGAGAGATCGGAGGCGCCGGCGCGCGAAGCGAGCCCGTTCGATTCGGCCTGATCGGTGTCTTCCTGTACGTGGAACGGGATCATCAGCAGTTTGCTATCGCCGTCGAGCGGGATCTGCTCGTTGCCGAGATACGCGGACCACGGGCTCGTGATCCCGAATTTCGCCCCGCGGAAGTACGACGCGGCGGCGAGCGCGAGCGACGGATAATTGGTCACCGCGCCGCTCGGTGCGGTGCCGGTAACGATCAGCGGCTGGCCGACGAGCCAGCCGCCCGGGTTGTCGACGGTCGTCGAACCGATCGCCGACGCGGCGCGCATGATATCCGGGGGCGGCTCGTTGGCGCTCACCTGACCGCCGCTCGTGACGGCGAGCGACATGCCGAGCACCGCCGGCTGGCGGCGCAATCCGGCGATGAACGATGCGTCCTCCGCCGAGCTGTGTGAGTGCTCGAAGAACTCGACGTCGAAGACCACGACCTTCGCGCCGGCCTTGGCGAGCTTGGTGAGGAAATCGCCGAAAACGTGGCGCGGCCACGGAAATTGGCCGAGGCCCTTGGGCGGATCTTGCAACGAAGCTTCGTCGATCGTGACGAGCTTGATGCGGTCTTCGGGTGGATCGTTGTCGGGGAAGTGCGCGATCTTCGCGAGCCACGGCGTGTCGCGGGCGAGGAACGTCGCATCGTTGAGCACGACGTAATCGCCGACGCGATTGAGCGAGGCGAACTGAGGCGGCAAGAAGTACGCGGTGACGAGCAAGACCGCGGCGAGGGCCGACAGGCCCATCGCGACGCCCAGGATCTTCAGACGGCGGACTTTGATCGGCAGCTTCATCGTATTCTCGTAGAAGACGATGCCTGCGTCGGTCTCCAGGCGTGTTCCTTCCCCGCCGCCTTGCCCGAGACGTTCACCAGGCCGGGGCTCGCGGGAACCGTCGGCTCAACCTCGGCGAGCGAGTTCGACCGTCGCCGACGGGCACCGCGCGGCAAGGCGTGTCTGGAGCGTACGAAGATCGTCGTCGGCGCTAGGCGGGATCAAGACGCTTTGCGTGAAGCGGCGCGTTCCCGCCGCTCCGACGACGATTTGCACGAATTCGAACTTGGACGATACCTAGCTCTGCACGCGCCCGATGTACCGGCGATCGCGCGTGTCGATGCGGATCAGATCGCCGGGATTCACGAACAGCGGCACTTGGACGGTGGCTCCGGTTTCCAACTTGGCGGGCTTCGTCGTTCCGGTCGCGGTGTCACCCTTGAAGCCCGGATCGGTCTCCTCGACCTTGAGTTCGACGTGCGCGGGCAGGTCGGCGCCGATCGGCGTGCCGTCGTTGAACTGCACGGCGATCTTCATCCCGTCTTTGAGAAAGTCGGCCGGGTCGCCGATGATCTCGCGCTGCAACGTGACGTTCTCGTAGGTCTCCGTGTCCATGAAATGATAGCCGTCGTCGTCGTTGTAGAGCATCTGCATGTCGCGGTTGTCGACGGTCGCGCGTTCGAGTTTCTCGCCGGCGCGGAACGTGCGCTCGACGGTCGCGCCCGTCTTCACGTTCTTGAGGCGCGTGCGGACGAACGCCGAGCCCTTGCCGGGTTTGACGTGGAGAAACTCAATCACCGTCCACAGTTGTCCTTCGATGACAATCGTGACGCCGTTGCGGAAATCGTTCGAGGAAATCATGTCCGCCCCGAGTTGGCGCAAGCGCGAAGGCGGCCCTGGGAGCGGCCTACGCTTTCGACTTTCCGCGTCCGAACAGGGGCAGCACGCTCTCGGTGCCGGCCCGCAGGCGGATCAGGTTCTCGCGGTGCTTCACGATGATGAGGAGTGCGGCGACGGTACCGTAGGCCCAGCCGGATCCGCCGATCAGCAGGCCCAGTGCCGGCGCCGCGGCGATGCTCCCGAGCATCGACCCGGCCGAGGAGAAGCCGGTCGCCGCCACGACCGCGATCCAAACGGCCGCGAAGACGACCCCGGCCGGCCACGCTAGTGCCAGGATCGCGCCGAGGCTGGTGGCGACGCCCTTGCCGCCGCGAAAGCCGAGCAACGGCGACCAGCAGTGTCCGGCGACGGCCAGCAGCGCCGCGGCGGCGGGCAAGGCGTGGCCGCCGGCCGCGCGGGCGATCCAGACCGCTGCGGCGCCCTTGAGCGCGTCGAGCACGAGCACGGCGATCGCGCCGCGTTTGCCGAGCGTGCGCAGCGCGTTTGCCGCGCCGATGTTGCCGCTGCCCGCGCCGCGGATGTCGCGCCGGAAGAACACGCGCGACACGACGACGCCGAACGGAATCGCGCCGATGCAAAACGCCGCCACGAGGACGGCGATTCGAGCGAGGATCACTTCGCTTCTGAGCGCGGCCGTTCGCGGAAGTCGAGCGTGAGCGGAACGCCGGCGAAGTCGAAGTTCGCGCGCAGCACGTTTTCGATGAAGCGTTTGTACGACGGCTGGATCAGGTCCGGATCGTTGCAGTGGAAGACGAAGAGCGGCGGGTGGGCCGCGACCTGCGAGCAGTAGAAGATCTTCAGCACCTTGCTCTGCGCGATCGGTGCCGGATGCGCGAGCACGGCGTCGCGGACGACCGCGTTGAGCTTCGCCGTCGGAATGCGCCGATCGAGGTTCTCGGCGACCGACATCACGACCGGCATCAGACTCTGCAAGCGGCGCTTGGTGAGTGCCGAGAGGAACGTCACCGGCGCGAACGATGCGAACGGCAGTTGCTCGTGGATGCCCTCGGTGAGTTCGTTCTGACTGAACTCGCCGAGCTCGCGCACCAGATCGTACTTGTTGCCGACGATCACGAGGCCTTTCTTCTCTTCGAGCGCGAGGCCGGCGAGCCGCCGGTCCGCATTCTGCGGGCCTTTCATCGCGTCGACGAGCAGCACCGCGATGTCGCAGCGCGAGATCGCGCGCAGCGAACGCAGCGACGTGTAGTACTCGAGTTGGCCGTGTTTGTCGGCGCGCTTGCGCACGCCGGCCGTGTCGATCAGGCGGATCGTGTGACCGCCCCAATGGAAGAGCGTGTCGATCGAATCGCGCGTCGTCCCGGGCACGTCGGAGACGATCGTGCGCGTCTCGCCGAGCAGCGCGTTGAGCAGCGACGACTTGCCGACGTTCGGCTGCCCGATCAGCGCGATTGCGAGTTCGGTCGAGGGCTCCTCGGCGTCGCGTTCTTCGGGCAGCCGTTCGACGACCGCGTCGAGCAGATCGCCCGTGCCCTCACCGTGGATCGCCGAGACGGGAAACGGTTCGCCGAAGCCGAGCCGCACGAACTCGCCGTGCACGGAGGCGAGCGCGCTCGGCGACTCGGCCTTGTTCGCCACCAGCAGCACCGGATGGTGCGTGCGGCGCAAGATCTGCGCGACGTCCTCGTCGACCGGATTGAGCCCGTCGAGCGCGTCGACGACGAACACGATCACGTCGGCGTCGTTGGCCGCGTTCTCGGCTTGCTCGCGCGTGCCGAACGCGATCGCGTCGGCCGGATCGACGTCGAACTCGATGCCGCCGGTGTCGACGATCGTGAACGTGCGCCCGCGCCATTCGGCGAGCGCGTAGAGCCGGTCGCGGGTGACGCCGGGCGTGTCCTCGACGATCGCGAGCCGTTGACCGATCAAGCGGTTGAAGAGCGCGCTCTTGCCGACGTTCGGGCGGCCGACGATGGCGACCGTGGCCGGTCGTACCTGCACGCCGGGTGCTGCGGCATGCGCGATCTCGGCGCCGTCGAATGGGAGTTCGGTCATGGGGAGTTGGTCGTTTCGCGGTAAGGCAGCGAATCTTGCCGTTGCGGGCTGTGCCGCGCTGCTGCTCGGCGCCGCGCCGACCGGCGGGGTCTACGTGACCACCCTGCCGAGCGGGGCCGACGTCTGGGTCGACGGCACCTACCTCGGGCGCTCGCCCATCGTGCTCGACGCCGTCGGCACCGGCACGCACCGGCTCACGCTCACCCGCACGGGCTGGAGTTCGCAGGACGTCGCCGTGACGGTCGTCTCCTCGACCATGGTCACCGCGTCGGTCATCCTGGCGCCCGAGGGCCGGCAACCCGCCGATCCCGGCTCGATCGCCGTCCACGGCGAGCGGATCAGCGGCGTGCTGCTCGACGGAGCGCCCGCCGTCGTGAAGGACGGCGCGCTCGCCGCCGGCGCCGGCACGCACGAGCTCACGATCGTGCTGCCGCAGGGCAAGGAGACGCGCTCGGTCACCGTCTATCCGGAGACGCGCACCGACGTCGCGTTGCTCGGCGATGCCCAGACCCGCTCGGTCGTCATCGCGCCGGCCGACGCGTACGTGCCGGCCGACGCCGTCCGCGTCGACGGAACGGAGATCAGCATCCACACCGCGCACCATGACGTCGTCGCGCATTTCGGCTCGGTCAGCTACAGCGTCGACCGGCGCACGATGACGTTCGACACCGGTCCGACGCTGATTCGCAACCGGGTCTATCTGCCGATCGAACTGCTCGCGATGATCGCGGCGAACGAGACCAAGTGATGGCGACGATCTACATCGAGACCCACGGCTGCCAGATGAACGAAGCCGACACGCAGTACATCGTGCGTCGCGCGACGGCCGCCGGCTACACGCTCGCCGAGCGCGCCGACGATGCGTCGGTGCTGGTGCTCAACACGTGCACCGTGCGCGACAATGCCGAGAAGAAGGCCTATGGCCGTCTCCATCACTGGAAGGCGATCAAGTCGGCGGACCCGGGCGTGAAGGTCGTGGTCGCGGGTTGTCTCGCCGAACAGGATCGCGATCGCATGGTCGACCTCGTGCCGCACCTCGACGGCGTGTTCGGCACGCGCGATCTGCGCGCGCTCGGCGATCAGCTCGAAGCGTGGCGGCCGTCGTTCGGCGACGACGGCGAAACGGTCGATCGCGAACTCGAAACCGTGATCGGCGGAACCAGCGACGGCGTCGCCGGACCCTACGACGCGCTGCGCGCGTTCGTCAACGTGCAGCGCGGCTGCTCGTACTTCTGCACCTTCTGCATCGTGCCGCACGTGCGCGGGCGCTTCGATCACCGGCCGCTCGCCGAGATCCTCGACGAGGTGCACCGCAAGGTCGCCGCCGGCGCGCGCGAGATCATGCTGGTCGGCCAAACGGTCAACGCGTACCGCGAGCCCGCGACCGGGATCGACTTCGCCGACCTGCTCGAGATCGTTTCGGCGATCCCGGGCGTCGAGCGCATCGCGTTCGTCTCCTCGCACCCGAAGGATCTCAACGAGAAACTCGCGCGCGTTGCGGCGACGCTGCCGAAGCTCAACCCGCGCTTCCATCTCGCCGTGCAGTCGGGCTCCAACGTGATGCTGCGGCGCATGAACCGCAAGTACACGATCGAGGAATTCCACGAGCGCGTCGGCACGTTCTTGCGCCACAATCCCACGTGGGCGATCACGACCGATCTGATCGTCGGCTTCCCCGGCGAGACCGAGGCCGATTTCCAAGCGACGCTCGACCTCTGCGCGACCGGCATGTTCGCCCAGGCGTACATGTTCGTGTACTCGCCGCGCCGCGGCACGCCCGCGTCGCACTGGGAACCGGTGCCGCCCGAGGTGCAACGGGAACGCTTCGCGCGGCTCGTGCCGCTGCAAGACGCGCACGTGCGCGCCTTTCACGACCGCAAGATCGGCACGACGGTGCGCGCGTTGATCCACGGCATCTCGCGCAAAGATCCGACCCGCATGGCCGCCAAGACGATCGACAACGTCACCGTCCACTTTCCGATGGTCGAGGCCGCGCCGAATCTGACCGAGCCGTGGGTCGACGTGCGCATCGACCGCGCCGCCGTCTGGGGCGTGTCGGGCACGGCCGTCGGCCGCGCCGCGCATTTCGACGCGCCCGCCCGACCGCTCGCGCCGCCGCTGGTCGACTTGGTCGCGCTCTCGGCGCGATAGTCGCGGCAGACGAGAAGGCCGCGCGCGCCCGGCCGCAAAGGCTACGCTCTTGAGCGCGTTGACGCAATGGTCGCCGATGATCGAGCAGTACCTCGGGATGAAGGCCAAACATCCCGATGCGATCCTGCTCTCGCGCGTCGGCGATTTCTACGAAGCTTACGGCGATGATGCCGAGACGATCGCGCGCGCGTTGCAGATCGCGCTGACGTCGAAGGACGCCGGCGGCGGCAAGAAGATCGCGATGGCGGGTGTGCCGCATCACGCGCTCGACGGCTACCTCGCGAAGCTCGTGTTGCAGCGCCGCGTCGTCGCGCTCGCCGAACAGCTCGAAGCGCCGGTGCCGAACAAACTCGTGCGCCGCGACGTCGTGCGCGTCGTGACGCCCGGGACCGTGATCGAAGAACAGATGCTCGCGCCGGGAACGCATACGTTTCTCGCGGCGGTCTGCGGGCACGGCGACGCGATCGCGCTCGCGCATGCCGACGTGTCGACCGGCCACGTCGCCGCGACCGCCTTCGACGGCGAGACGAATTTCGAAGATCTGCTGGCCGAGATCGCGCGGCTCGATCCGGCGGAGATCGTCGCCGACGTGCAACCCGATGCGCGCGCCGCGCTCGCGCGCGCGCTCGAACCGGCGGGCACGCGCGTCGTTCCGCCGACGCTCGCCGCGGTGACGACGGCGACGCCGCCGGTCGACGGCTTCTCGCTCGACGCATCGATCGCGATGCATCGGACGCTCGACGCGCTGGCGTCGTTCGTGCGCCGGGTCGGCGTGCCGCAGGGCGCGGGCGATCCGTTTCGCGCGCCGCACTTCTACCAGCAGGCGACGTTCCTCGCGCTCGATGCGAACACGCGCAAGCACCTCGAACTCCACCGCGCGCTCGGCAGCAATCCGAAGGCGACGCTGCTGGCGACGATCGACCGCTCGCGCACGCCGATGGGTTCGCGCCTCTTGGCGCGCTGGCTCTCGGCGCCGCTGGTCGTGCGCGACGCGATCGCCGCGCGCGCCGATTGCGTCGAAGCGTTCGTGCGCGACGGCGGGCGACGCGATGCGATCGGTGAGGTGTTGCGCGCGTGCTACGACCTCGAGCGCGTCGCACAGAAGATCCGCTTCCGCCGCGCCACGCCGCGCGACTGCTTCGCGCTGCGGCGCACGCTCGCGCTGCTCGATCCGCTGGTCGACGCGCTCGGCGATGCGGCGTTGCCGCCGCTGCTTGCGACGCTCGCGGCGCGATTCGACGGCTTCGACGAGCTGCGCGCCGACGTCGCCGCGACGCTGGTCGACGAGCCGCCCGCGACGCTCGCGGAGGGCGGCGTGATCCGCCCCGACGCCTCGCCCGATCTGGCCGAGTGCGTTGCCTTGCGCGGCGACGCGCGCACGCGCCTCTCCGCGCTCGAGGAACGCGAACGCGAGCGCAGCGGCATCAAGGGGCTCAAGATCAAGTACGCCTCGGCGTTCGGCTACGCGATCGAGATCGCCAAGTCGCAGACCGCCAACGTGCCCGACGACTACGTCCGGCGTCAGACGCTGGCCAATGCCGAGCGCTACGTGACGCCCGAGCTGCGCGAGCTCGATGCGGCGATCGCCGGCGCGCACGCGCGTCAGCTGCGCCTCGAGGGCGATCTCTATGCGGCGCTGCTGGAACGGCTGGCCGCGCGGGTCGACGATCTGCTCGCCGCCGCCGACGCGCTCGCGCACGTGGACGCGCTCGTTTCGCTCGCGCAGGTCGCCGGCGAGCGCGGCTACGTGCGGCCCGCGTTCGTCGACAACTCGGCGCTCGACATCGTCGATGGACGGCACCCCGTGGTCGAAGCGCTGCTCGGCTCGACGTTCGTGCCGAACGATCTGCACCTGCACGAGACCGACACGCGCTTCGTGGTGCTGACCGGGCCCAACATGGGCGGCAAGTCGACGTATCTGCGTCAGGCGGCGCTGCTCGTGATCCTCGCGCAGATCGGCTCGTTCGTGCCGGCGCGTAGCGCCACGCTCGGCATCGTCGATCGCATCTTCACGCGCATCGGCGCGGGCGACGATCTGGCCTCGGGCCAGTCGACGTTCTACGTCGAGATGGCGGAGACGGCGACGATCCTGCGGCGCGCGACGAATCGCAGCCTGTTGCTCGTCGATGAGGTCGGGCGCGGCACCGGCACGATCGACGGTTTGGCCATCGCGCAGGCGATCTGCGAGTTCTTGCTCGAGCGCGAGGCGCGCGGGCCGCTGGTGCTCTTCGCGACGCACTTCCACGAACTCGTCGCGCTCGCCGAACGCTGGCCGCTCGTCGCGAATTTCCACATCACCGCGGTCGAGAACACCGCGCGCGGCGGGGCGCCGGTGTTCTCGCACCGCGTGCTGCCCGGATCGAGTTCACGTTCGTTCGGCATCGAGGTCGCGCGGATGGCCGGCCTGCCGCCGACGGTGATCGCGCGAGCGCGCGAGATCAGCGATGCGCTGAACGGCCGGCCCACGCTCGAGACGCAGGTCCCCTTGCGCGGAAAGCTCGCCAAACCGGCCTTCGCCGAACAACCGCTCCTCTTCGATTCGCTGCCCGATCGCGTCGCCGGCGATCGCTAGGCGCTAGTTCTCGGGCGTCGGCGCCGGGAGATGCTCGATCACTTCGGGCTCGGACGCGGCGGCGGCGCCGGTCGCGGTCGCTGCGGTGCCGGGCGCAACGGCTGCCGCTGCGGCAGCTGCCGCGCCGGCGACGGTGGTCGGCGGCGTGAGCGTGCGCGCGAAATTCGCCAAGAGGTCGAGGAGCATCTGTTCGTTCGCGTCGATCAGCGTCATCGGCGGAAGATCCGTGCGCGGCGTCCGGAGCGCGGTGCGCGCCTTGCGGAACTCCGACCGCGCGACCTCTTCGTCTTTGTAGTTGGTGAGGTAGTGTTGCAGCGGGGGCATCGGGCGTCCGTCGGCACCGCGCGTGAGCTTCACCTCGAACGCGTCGGCGAGGCGGTAGACGTCGAACACGTTCTCGATCAACGGTTCGAGGCGCGGATCATACGGCAGATAGAGCAGATGCCGCTCGAGATCGCGCAGGAGGTAGTACGAGAGGTCGCCGTAGCGGACGACCCGCACGATCGTCACGCCGGCGAACGGCGCCTCCAGGTGACCGATCTTGCGTTCGGAGAACTCGCGGTCGCGCTGCTCGATCGGCGAGACGTCGCCGCGTTCGAGGCGCGCACGGTAGAGCGCGCGCTCGGCCTTGATCTCCTCGACGCGCTTGAAGAGCACCGCGATCCCGGGCCGGGCGTGGAACGCGTCGGTTCCCTCGGCCGACTCCATGCGCTTCTTGATCGACTCTTCCTGAAGGTAGAGCGCGCGTTTGAGCTGTTGCTCGAGCTCCTCTTCGTCGTGCTCCTTGCGGCGCCGCAGCGACTGCGCGGCGGTGGCATCGGCCGCGGTCTGCACGGCGCGGCGATAGAGCCGGCCCGCGCTGCCGAAGCTGAGCACGGATTCCCAGAACGACGGCTTGACCGGCTTGTTGCGCTCCATGCGGTGCGGATAGCGCGAGGCATAGATCGAGAGCGCCTTTTGCGCTTTCATGCGCCGCTCTTCGAGCAGCGAGGCGGCCACGGCGATCTCGGCACGGATCGCGTCGCGCTTCTTCGTGAACGCCGCGCGGGTCTTGGTCTCCGCATCGCTCGCTTCGCGGCGCTCGTAGCGAAGCCGCGCTTCGTCGTACGCGGCAATCGACTGGGCGTCTTTTTCGAAGTCGGGGATGTGCGGGCCGGAGTGCTCGTGCGACGTCGTCAATGCAGGCTGTCGTCCTGTCATGCCGGGGCGGGTTATCGAGCGTTGTTCCGCGCTCGTAGCAAGGCTTACTGCCACAGGCGCGTAAGGGCTTGGCGATGACGATTCGGCTCCTCGACCCGGCCACGATCGGGCAGATCGCGGCGGGCGAAGTGATCGAACGGCCCATGTCGGTGGTGAAGGAGCTGGTCGAGAACGCGCTCGACGCGGGCGCACGGCGCGTCGCGGTGCGCGTCGCGGGCGGCGGGCTGACCGAAATCGACGTCGCCGACGACGGCGGCGGCATCGCGCCCGATGAGGTCGCAACGGCCGTGTTGCGGCACGCCACGAGCAAACTCGCCGGCGCGGACGCGCTGCAATCGATCCGCACGCTCGGCTTTCGCGGCGAGGGGCTCGCGTCGGTCGTCGCGGTCGCGCGCACGACCATTGCGAGTCGCACGCCGGAGCACGAGATCGCGACCGCCGTCGACGCGTTCGGTGAAGAGATCGGCGCACCGTATCCGGTGGCGGGGCCGCCCGGTACGCGCGTCGTCGTGCGCGACCTCTTCGCCAACGTCCCGGCCCGGCGTGCGTTTCTGCGCACACCGGGGGCGGAATTCGCCCGCATCGCGCAGTGGCTCGCGACGATGGCGCTGGCCTATCCGGAGATCGGGTTCACGCTCGATCACGATGGGCGGCGCATCTTCGCGTTTCCGGCCGACGGCGATCCGCAGCCGCGGTTGCGCCACGTCTTCGGCACGGGCGCCGGTGCGATGCTCGCGGTGCGCGGCGCGGGCGACGGCGTCGCGGTCGCGGGCTGGATCGCGCCGCCGGGCGACGACCGGCCCGACCGGCGCGCGCAGGTGCTCTTCGTGAACGGGCGTCTCTTGCGCAGCACGGCGCTCTCGGGCGCGTGGTCGGGCGCGTACCGCACGTTCGCGATGAGCGGACGCCACCCGTACGGCGTGCTCTTCGTCGACATCGCGCCCGACGCGGTCGACCCGAACGTCCACCCGACCAAGAGCGACGTGCGGCTGCGCTTCGGCGAGCGCGTGAACGCGATCGTGCGCGGCGCGATGGGCGACGCGCTGCGCGCCGCGGCGAGCGAACGGCTCGGCCGCTCGATCTCGTTTGCGCCGCCGGCCGAGGTGCCCGCGGCGGCGACCGGTTCCGGCGAGGTCGCCTCGATCGGGTGGAACGACCGCTTCGCGGTGGTCGACGACGTGGCGTTGCCGGGGCTGCGCGTGCTCGCGCAGGTCGACCGCACCTATCTGCTCGCGACCGACGGCGAGGCGATCGTGCTGATCGATCAACACGCCGCGCACGAACGCGTCGTCTACGAAGAACTGATCGCGAACGCCGGCGCGGCGGCCGCGCCGGCGCAACCGCTGCTCGTGCCGATCGCCTTCGAAGTGCGGCCCGATCAAGCGCGCGCGCTCGAGGCGAGCCGTGAGGCGCTGGTGGAGAGCGGCCTCGCCATCGAGCCCTTCGGCGAACACGCCTACCGCATCACGGCGATGCCGGCGCACACGACGCACGCCGGCAAGACGCGCGCGTTCGACATCGCCGCGTTCCTCGACGGGCTCGACGACGAGCATCGCCCGCAGGACGAACGCCACAACGTCTGGGCATCGCTCGCGTGCCACTCGGTCGCGCGCGCCGGCGACACGCTCGCGCTCGCCGAGATGAGCCATTTGCTCGAACGCCTGCAGCGCTGCGCCAACCCGATGCACTGCCCGCACGGACGACCGACGATCGTGCGGCTCGAACCCGAAGCGATCGCGCGTCTCTTCAAGCGGTGACCGCTGCGGGCGAGGGCGTGTTGATCCTCACCGGGCCGACCGCGTCCGGGAAGACGGAGCTCGCGCTCGCGCTCGCGGAGGCGTACGATGCGGAGATCGTCGGCGCCGACTCGCGTCAGATCTATCGCGACATGCCGATCGGCACGGCCGCGCCGTCGCTCGCGCAGCGCGAACGCGTGCCGCATCACCTGATCGCGTTCGTCGATCCGCACGAACGCTATTCCGCAGCGCGCTACGTCGCCGACGCACGCGCCGCGATCGATGCGATCCGCGCGCGCGGGCGTCGTGCGATCGTCGTCGGCGGGACGGGATTCTACGTGCGCGCGCTCGCCGGCGACGTCACGCTCGACGGCGCCTACGACGAGGCGCTGCGCCAACGCATTGCGCGCGAAGCGCGAACGCACCCGCCGGAGGTGCTGGCGGCGTGGCTCGCGTCGCTCGCGCCGGAGCGTGCGCGCGCGATCGACGCGCACGACCCGTATCGCGTCGCGCGTGCGCTCGAGATCGCCCTCGCCGCCCGGCGCCCGCGCGAAGCGCGTGCGCCGTTACCGACGTTGCGCGCGGGCGGCATCGCCTACGCCAAGCTCTGGCTCGAGCTCGATCCGGACGAGGTCGCGGCGCGCATCGAGCGGCGCGTCGACGCGATGCTCGCCGCGGGGCTGGTCGAGGAGGCCGAGCGGATCGGCGTGGATGCGGTCGCCGCCGACGCGGTCGGCTACCGCGAAGCGCTGGCCTATGCGAGCGGGTGGTCGACGGCAGCGGAGCTGCGCGCGCAACTGATCCGTTCCACGCGGCGTTACGCCAAACGACAGGCGACGTGGTTCCGTACGGAGCCCGATCTCGTCCGCGTGGCAGCCTCCGCTGCGAGCGAAGCGGCAAGACAACGCCTCGGTTGGACGAAGGCTCGACGATGACGATGCGGCAGACGCCGATTCAAGATGTGTACCTCGCTGAGGTGAAGCGCCAGGCGGTGCCGGTCGTGATCTATCTGGTCAACGGCTTCCAGTTGCGCGGCGTGGTGCGCGGCTTCGATCCGTTCACGATCGTGCTCGAGTTCGAACACAAGACGCACCTGATCTACAAGCACGCCGTCTCCACGATCTCGCCGCAGGGCCCGCTGGTCGCGCCGCTCGTTCCGGAGGAGGCGGCGGTTTCGTGATCGAGATCGCGGTGCCGGTCGTGAAGATGAACGGCACGCACAACGAGTTCGTGATCGTCGACGCACGCGAGACGCCGTTGCCCGATCCGGTCGCGTTCGCGCAACGCGTCTGCGATCGCACCGCGGGTCTGGGCGCCGACGGGCTGCTGCTCGCGCTGCCGTCGGCGGTCGCCGACGTGCGGATGCGCATCATCAACGCCGACGGCAGCGAAGCGGAGATGTGCGGCAACGGCATCCGTTGCTTCGCGCGGTATTTGGACGAGCACGACGGCCGCGCAACCGCGCTGGTCGAGACGATCGCCGGCCCGATCGCCACGCGCGTCGTCTCGCGCGAGCCGTACACGATCGCCGAAGAACTCAACGAGCCGCTGGTCGGCGAACCGCACGTCGTCGCCGGATTCACCGCGACGCCGGTCGACGTCGGTAATCCGCACGTCGTGATCGTCGTCGACGATCTCGCCGCGATCGACATCCACGCGATCGGGCCGCGCATCGAACACGACCCGCGCTACCCGCACGGCACCAACGTGCACTTCGTCGAGGATCGGGGCACGTCGCTGCGCGCCGTGCATTGGGAACGCGGCGCCGGTGCCACCGCGGCCTGCGGCACGGGCGCCGTCGCCTGCGCGGCCGTCGCCATCGCCGCGCGTGGCGCGACCTCACCCGTCACGGTGCACGTTCCCGGCGGCGAATTGCAGGTGGAATGGAACCCGGGCACCCGCGCGACGCTGATCGGCGACGCCGTGCGAGAGTTCAGCACGACGGTCCGCTGACGTGAGCGCCGGGCTCGCGTACACCGACACCCGCGGCCGGGTGTATTTCGATGAGACGACGTCGCCGCTCGCCGACGGCGGCATCGTGCGCGCGCCCGCGCGCGACGAATTGATCCCGCTGCCCGATGGTGCCGTCGTGACGATGCTGCCCGGCCGCTCGCCGCGACTGGCCGGCGGTCGCGTCGCGTCGCGGCGCACGGCGCTCGGCGTGCTGTTGCCGGCCGGCTATACGCGCACGCTGCTGCCGGCGTTCGAGAAGCGGGCGGGCGCGCCGCAGCTGCCGTTGTTCGGCTACACGTTCGCCTGCGCGGTCGACGACGAACTGATGGTCGCCGCGTTGCGCACCGATGAGAGCGAGGATTGGCAGCCGCGCCGCTTCGGGGCGGGCGAACTCGAGCGCATGCTGACGGCGCGGCTCGCGATCGATCCGCGGAACCGCACGCTCGCGCAACTCGCGGTCTGCGCGCGCGACTACGGCTGCTTCACCGCGCAGAACGTGTTCCTCGAGCGCGGTGAAGCCGCGATCCCGGTCGCGCCGAAGTGCAACGCCGCGTGCATCGGCTGCATCTCCGAACAAGATGCCGAGAGCGCCGTGCCCGCACCGCAAACGCGCATCGCGTTCGAGCCCGCGGTCGACGACCTCGCGCGCATCGGCGTGCACCACCTCGAACGGGTCGACGACGGCATCGTCTCGTTCGGCCAGGGCTGCGAGGGCGAGCCGCTGCTGCGGTCGATCGAGATCGCGCGCGCCATCGAACGCATCCGCAGCGTGCGGACGAACGGCACGATCAACTGCAACACGAACGGTTCGCTGCCCGCCGCGCTCGGGCGCGTGATCGATGCGGGATTGCAGGCGGTACGAATCAGCCTGAACTCGTTCCGGCCGGCGGTGTACGCCGCGTATTACCGGCCCACGGGTTACACGCTCGACGACGTGCTCGCGAGCGTCGCGCTCGCGGTGCGCAGCGGTCTGCGCGTCTCGCTCAACCTGCTCACGCATCCCGGCGTCACCGACGATCGCGCGGAGGTCGAGGCGGCCGAAGCGTTCTTGCGCGAAAACCCGGTGGCGCTCGTGCAGACGCGCACGCTCAACATCGATCCCGACGTCTACTTCGCGCGCGTCGGCCGTCCGGCGGAGCCGCTCGGCATGCGCGAAGCGCTCGAGCGGATCCGACGGATCGGTATCTCGCTCGGCAACTTCACGCACACGCATTGACCCGCTACGTGCCGTTCACCGCGTGGCGGACGAGCGAGCCGCCGAGGGTCACGCCGCCCGACGCGCTGGCGCTGACGTCGACGCCGTTGCCGTTGTTGGTGAACGTCGTGGTGAGCGATTCGCCGGCCGCGTTCTGCTCGGCGATCGAGACGGCGCCGTTCGCGTTCTCCGACACGACCTCGCCGCCGCCGAGCGTGACCGACTGGCCGGCCGCGAGCGCGACCGCGTAGCCGTCGTTCGTGACGGAGACGGCACCGCCGGGACCCATCGTCACGCGGTCGCGGCCGAAGTCCATCGTCGCGGTCGCGGTCTGATTGTAGGTCACGCCGTTGGCGTTCGGCGTGGTCGTGGTCGTCGAGACGCGGAACGCGTCGCCGAAGTCGTTGGTCGAGAGCAGGTCGCGCTGCGCGTGCATGTTGTCGTAGTGCTCGTTGACCTGCGTGGTCGTGCCGTTGGCGTTCTCGAGCGTGCCGGTCAGCGCGAGGTGCGGGTCGCCGGTCGACGAGAGCGTTGCGTTCTGGAACGTCGCGCTGCCGGGTTGCGTGCCGCCGTTCGGCGGCCCGTAGGTCGCCGGCGGCGCGTAGGCGTTCGCATTCCCGCCGTAGCCGCCCATGCTCCCGGCGAGCTGCTGCAGCATTGCCATGATCTGGGCCAGCATGCCGCCGGTGCTGATGCCGCCGCCCGACCACGAGGCCGGCGATGATGCGGCGCTGCCCCACCAGCTCGGGCGATAGCCGTCGGACCCGCCGCCATACGGGCCGGCGACGTTGCCTTGTGCGAAGCCGCCCTCGAACGGCGGCAGACCGTTGCCGACCCCGTTCGAGCCGAGCCAGTCGGCGCCGTTCGGCTGCGGCATGTTGTTGATCCAAGACATCGGAAGAGCGGCTCCTTTTGCGAACGTGGAGGTGTCGCTCCACGTTCACGACGAGCCGCTCCGCCGGCAAGGACCGCTTACGGCGCGGGTTTGGCCAACTCGCGCTCGATCGCGTCGAGCAAGAGCGGATCGTCGGGGGCGACTTCCGAGAGGAAGCGTCCGACCACGGTGCCGTCGCGCGCAATGAGGAATTTCTCGAAGTTCCAGAAGACGTCGGTCGGCTTCTCCTGGGTGATGCCGTAGCCGGCCATCTGGGCGCGGAAGCCGCTGTTCGGCTTCTCGGTCGCGGTGGGCTGCGCGTCGATCAACGCGCGATAGAGCGGGTGCGTGTCCTCGCCCTTCACCGAGATCTTGGCGAAGAGCGGGAAGTCGACGCCGTAGGTCGTGGAGCAGAACGTCGCGATCTCGGGGTTCGCGCCGGGCTCCTGCGAGCCGAAGTTGTTGGCCGGAAAACCGGCGATCACGAGGCCGCGGTCGCGCTGCGCCTGGTAGAGCGCCTCGAGGCCCGCGTATTGCGGCGTGAAGCCGCATTTCGACGCGACGTTGACGACCAGAACGACCTTCCCGGCGAACTCGGCCAGGGAAGCGGGGGCTCCATCGATGCGCTCGACGGGAATCTCATAGACGGTACTCATCGCAGGCACGAACCGGGGCGAGCGTGCGGTGGTTGCCGCGGGTTAGGGAGCGGTGCCGACCAGCGCCGCGCAGACGTCGGCGCGGGCCTGATGTTTGATCATCGCGATCACGCCGTCGCCGGTGTGAAAGACCGTTTCGCCGTTGGGAATGAGCACGTCGCCGTTCCCGCGATCGACGGCGACGATCACGCTGCCCGTCGGCAGCGCGAGATCGGCGACGCGCCGGCCGTTCGCCGGCGATGCATCGCCGATCGAGAGTTGCACGAGTTCGAGATCGCTCTTGCCGAGCCGTGCGAGCGTCTCGAGCGTCGATGCGTTCACGCGGTCGTCGATGATATCGAGGATGATCTCGGTCGACGAGATCACGATCACCGGCCGGTCGCCGTCGAGCGATTCGAAGATCAGCTTGTTCTTCGGGTTGTTGACGCGCGCGACGCAGCGCGCCCTCGAATGCTTCTTCGTGATGAGCACGACGACGAGGTTGTCTTCGTCGTCACCGGTATCGGCCACCACGACGTCGGCGCGTTCGACGCCGGCTTGGATCAGCACGTTCGGATCGCAGCCGTCGCCCACGACCGCGAGATCTTTTTCGAGCAGGTTCGTCATCATCTGCGCCTTGCGCGCGTCTTTCTCGATGACGACCACTTCGTGTTGTTGTTTGAGCAGGCCGCGCGCAAGATACGTGCCGACCTTGCCGCCGCCAACGATGACGATGAACATTCGATCTGACCTTACGCGCTCAGCTTCGCTTCGGGGCGCGCTTTGCTGAATTGCGCGGCGAAGTCCGCCAGCGCGTCGGGGGCGACGACGACGTTGATCTCGTCCCCGTCGCGCAGGATGTCGCCCGGTGCGGCGACGCGCACCTTGCCCAGCTGGCGCACGGCCGAGACGCGCACCTTGCTGTCGCGCTCGATGTCCGACACGCGCTTGCCGTCGTGCGCCTTACCGACGGTCGCGACGAGTGCGGTCAGATTGCCGTAGTCGAACGACGGCGTCGAGGTGTACGGCGCGTCGAGAAGCGCGTCGCGGATGATCTGCGCGCCGAGCGTCGTCGGCGAGAACGTCTCGATGCCGAGCTCGCGATAGAGCTGACCGCGCGGCGGATCGTAGATGCGCGCGACGATCTTCGGGATCCGGAACATGCGCTGCGCGATCAGCGCCGCCATCACGTTGCGGTTGTCACCGTCGGTGACCGCGACGAAACCGTCCGCTCGCTCGGCACCCGCGCGTTTGAGGACGTCGTAGTCGATGCCGGTGCCGACTTCGACGCCGCCGCCGAATCGTGGGCCGAGCCGCTTGAATGCGCTCGGATTCTCGTCGACGACGACGACATCGTGCTTTTCGGCGACGAGCAATTTCGCGAGCGTCGATCCGACGCGCCCACAGCCGACGATGAGGTATCGCATAATAAACCGTCGGCTGGATTAGACGGCGCGCACGGAGTTCCCGCGGCAGGAGCGCATCGACCGATTCGGAATTGACAAGGCTTTGCCCGGATCGTCCGTATTTTTGACGGGATGTAGCTCAGTTTGGTAGAGCGCTGCGTTCGGGACGCAGAGGTCACAGGTTCAAATCCTGCCATCCCGACCACTTTCCACCGAGCGTTCGCCGAATTGTTTTCTCGCTTCAGCCCGGCGGCGCGACGCGTCTTACGGGCAGCCGAACAAGAGTGCCGCAACCACGATCATTATTACGTGGGTGCCGAACACATGCTTTACGCACTCTTGGAGGAACATGACCGGGACGTCGACGACGCATTGATCGCCGCCAACGTTTCGGTTGCGGATGTTCACGCACACGTCAAACGCGCACTCGGCACCGGTGAAGGGCGAACATGGGAAGGAATCCTGCTCACGCCGCGCGTGCGGAAGATCATCAAGCTTGCTGAGCAGCGAGCCGGCGACCGCGACGTCGAGCCGATCGATCTGTTCGAGTCGATTCGTGCCGAAGGCGGCGGCTTGGCTGCCGACATCCTGCAGCGTAACTCTGCCGGCATCGTGGGGTAACCACCCCTGATGGATCATCTGGGTTCCCTGGTCGTTCACTTCGGGTACGCCGGGTTGTTCTTCGTCATCTTTCTCGGGAACATGGGCTTCCCGGCGGGGACGGAGATCGTCATGCCGACCGCCGGCGCGCTCGCGGGCAGCGGCCACCTGCCCACGCTGCCCGGCATCCCCGCTTGGCTGTTCGTCGGGGCGGTCGGCACGCTGGCCGAAGTCTGCGGCGGCCTCGCGCTCTACACGATCGGGTACTACGGCGGCTTGCCGTTCGTGCACCGGTACGGCAAGTACGTGCGCTTTCGCGAGCACGAACTCGATCGCGTCCACGCGTTCTACGAGAAGTACGGCCGCGCGACGGTGTTCTGGTGCCGGTTCGTGCCGTTCGTGCGCGGCATCGCGGCGCTGCCGCCCGGCCTCTCGCGCATGCCCAAGCGTTACTTTCTCACGTACACGGCGCTCGGCTCGGCGATCTTCTGCTTCGGTCTTGCGTACATCGGCGACGCCGCCGGCCACAACATCGGCAGCATCGTGAGCTACGTCCACGACTTCGCGCTCGTCATCATCGTGGCGTTCGTCGTGATCGTCGGCATCGCCATCGCGGTCATGCGCGCCCGTTCGCGCCGCTCGCGCACCGCCAGCACGACGCCGACGCGCAGCGTGTAGCTGCCCCCGGGCCGTGACCACGCATTCGCGCGAGCCGCTCCTCGAGCGGACGCTCTCGCAACTCCCCGACAGTCCCGGCGTCTACATGATGATCGGGGAAGACGGCCGTATTCTCTACATCGGCAAGGCGGTGTCGCTGCGCAGCCGCGTCCGCTCGTACTTCCAAGATAGCGCCGCGCACGCGTACCGCACGCAGCAGATGGTCGCGCGCGTCGCCGACGTGCGCACGATCGTGGTCTCGAATGAGATCGAATCGCTGATCCTCGAGGCGAACCTGATCAAGCGGCACCAGCCGCCGTTCAACGTCCGCCTGCGCGACGACAAGCGCTTCCCGTATCTCAAGGTCACGAACGAGCCGTTCCCGCGGGTCGTGTTCACGCGCGTGGTGCGCGACGACGGCGCGCGCTACTTCGGGCCGTACACGAACGCCGCCGGGTTGCGCGAGCTCATCGATCTCGTGCGCATCGTCTTTCCGCTGCGCACCTGCCGTGAGCCGATCGACGGGAAGCGCAAGCGCCCGTGCCTGCAGTACCACATCAAGCGGTGCCTCGCGCCGTGCGTCGGCTACCAGTCGGAATCCGATTACGACACGCTCGTCGACGAGGTCGTGCTCTTCCTCGAGGGACACCACGACGCGCTGATCGCGCGGCTGCAGAACGAGATGACCGAGGCCGCCGACCACTTCAACTTCGAGGCGGCGGCGCGGCTGCGCGATCGCATCATCGCGGTGCGGCGCACGATCGAATCGCAGAAGGTCGTCTGGCGCTCGCGCATCGACATGGACCTGATCGCCGTGGCGCGCGAGCGCGGCCAAGCGTGCATGCAAGTCTTCATGGTGCGCAGCGGCAAATTGCTCGGCCAAGAACACTTCATCCTCGACGGCACCGCCGACTACGCCGACGACGAGTTGTTCTCGGAATTCCTCAAGCAGTTCTACACGGCGCGCAGCGGCGGACTCGGCCTCGATCCCTCGCTCGCGGGCGATGTCGCCGGTAGTCCGCTCGGATTGCGCGCCGCGCGCGATCAGCAGTCGCCGGTGGCGGAGAAGGCGCGCTCGCGCCGGCGCGACGGTTCGGCCGCCGCGATTCCGAAGGAGATCCTCGTTCAGGCGCTGCCCGACGACCGGTCGGTCATCGAGATGTGGCTCACCGAGACGAAGGGTCAGCGCGTGCGCGTGCTGCAGCCCGAACGCGGCGAGCGCGCCGACTACCTGCGGCTCGTGCAGAAGAACGCCGAGCAGAATCTCAAGGCGTTTCTCGTGCATCAGGAAGCGACCGAGACGGCATCGGCGACGGCGCTCACCGAACTCGCGTCGGCGCTCGATCTGCCCGGTCCGCCGCATCGCATCGAGTGCTACGACATCTCCAACATCCAGGGGACGAACTCGGTCAGCTCGATGGTCGTGTTCATCGAGGGCCGGGCGAAGAAGAGCGACTATCGCCACTTCAAGATCCAATACGACAAGGGCCCGAACGACTTCGCGATGATGCAGGAGACGTTGCGGCGGCGGCTGCGCTATTTGCGCGCCGATGCGGACCGTCCGCCGATCGCCGACGGCGATGCGGCGAGCGTCGCGATGGAAACGCAGGCCGCGAAGCGCGAGCGTTTCCACGAGAAGCCCGACCTGCTGCTGATCGACGGCGGCAAGGGCCAACTCAACGCGGTCGTCGAGGTCATCCGCGAGATGGACATGATCGGCATTCCCGTCGCCGGTCTCGCGAAAGAGAACGAATGGCTCTACGTGCCGGGCAATTCGGATCCGATCGTGCTCGCGCCGAATTCGGCGGGCTTGCACCTCGTGATGCGGATCCGCGACGAGGCGCATCGCTTCGCGATCACCTATCACCGCACGCGGCGCGACAAGGCGATGACGCGCTCGGCGCTCGACACGTTGCCGGGCGTCGGACCGGTGCGCAAGAAACGGCTGCTCGTCGCGTTCGGATCGGTCGGCGCGATCAAGCGCGCGAGCGTCGATGAGATCGCGGCGGTGAAGGGCATGAGTCCGGCCCTCGCGGCCTCGCTGAAATCGGCCTTGAGCGGCTGATGGCATTCGACCCGTTTCCGCTCGTGAAGCCGCTGCTGCACCGGTTCGATCCGGAGACGGCGCACGAGCTGACGTTGCGCGCGCTCGAGCTGCACCTCGTTCCGCCGCAACCGCCGGTCGACGAACCCTCGATCGCAATCGAGCTGTTCGGCCGGCGGCTGCCGAGCCCGGTCGGCCTCGCCGCGGGGTTCGACAAAAACGCGCGCGTGTTCGCGCAGATGTACGCGCAGGGCTTTGCGTTCGTCGAGGTCGGCGGCGTCACGCCGCTGCCGCAAACCGGGAATCCGCGGCCGCGCGTGTTTCGCTATCCGGCCGAGCGCGCCGTGATCAACAAGATGGGTTTTCCGAACGCGGGCGCGGACGTCGTGGCGCGCCGCCTCGCCGCGACACCGGCGCCCGGGATGCTCGGCGTGAACCTCGCGAGCAACGCGCAGACGCACGATCCGATCGCCGACTTCGTCGCGCTCGCCGAACGCTTCGCGCCGTTGTGCGCGTATCTCACGCTCGACATCTCGTGCCCGAACACGGCGAACGGTCAGGAGTTCCTCGATCCGGGCCGTTTGCGCGAACTGCTCGCGCGCGTCGCGGCCGCCGACCTCGGCACGGCGCGGCCCGCGATCGCCGCGAAGCTCTCACCCGACATCGCCGACGACGCGCTCGAAGAACTGATCGCCGTGCTGCTCGCCGCGCGCATCGATGCGATCGTCGTCGGCAACACGACCTCGCGGCGCGACGAGGTGGCGGCGTCCACCGCGTATCCGCCCGGCGGTCTCAGCGGCCCGCCGATCTTCGCGCGTTCCACGGCCCAGCTCGCCCGGGTTGCCGATCTGACCCGTGGTACGGTTCCGCTCATCGGCGTGGGCGGGGTGAGCAGCGGCAGCGACGCGTACGCGAAGATCCGCGCCGGCGCGACGGCCGTGCAGCTCTACACCGGGCTGATCTTCGCCGGCACCGCGCTCGTGACGCGCATTCGCCGCGAACTCGCGGTCTTGTTGATGCGCGACGGGTATGGCAGTCTTAGCGAGGCGGTCGGTTCCGGCCGTCCCATTGGAGGGAGATTCACCGCATGATATCGTTTCTGATCCGGCTCGTCGTGAACGCCGCCGCGCTCATGATCCTCGCGTATTTCTTGCGCGGCGTGAGCGTCACCGGATTCGGTGGCGCGCTCGTGGCGGCGCTGGTGCTCGGCGTGGTCAACGCGATCTTGCGGCCGATCCTGTTCATCCTCACGTTGCCGCTGCAGATCGTCACGCTCGGGCTGTTCACGTTCGTGATCAACGGGCTGTTGTTCTGGTGGGTGGGCCATCTGGGCATCGGTCTCGCCGTCAGCGGCTTCTGGACGGCGTTCTGGGGCGCGATCGTGCTCGGCATCATCTCGTTCGTGCTCTCCTCGCTCGTGAGCGGCGTCGAGAAGGCCGCGTGACGTCGATCCGGATCCTCGTCGTCAACGACGACGGCATCGAGAGCGACGGCATCATCGCGCTGGCCGATGCGCTGCGCGAACTCGGCGACGTCACGGTCGTCGCGCCCGATGCCGACCGCAGCGGAACGAGCCACTCGATTTCGACGCAGCACGTCGTCACCGCGATCGAACGGCGCGGGCGCGGCGTGCGCAGCTTCGCGTGCTCGGGCACGCCCGCCGATTGCGTGGTGTTGGGCGTGAACGAACTCTGCGGCGGCACGCCCGATCTCGTCGTGAGCGGCATCAATCGCGGCGCCAACCTCGCCGACGACATCAACTATTCGGGGACCGTCGGAGCGGCGGTCGAGGCGGTGGTCGTGGGCATTCCCGCGATCGCGGTCTCGCTCTGCACGTCGTACGATGAAGCGGAAGACGTGCTGCATTGGGCGACGGCCGCGTCGGTCGCGGTCGACATCGCGCGCGAGACGCTGCGCGCGCCCCTCCCCGCGGGGAGCTACTGGAACGTGAACGTGCCCAACGTCGGCCTTGCGGCATTGGCCGGCGTGCGCTACACCCGGCAGGGCCGCAAGTCGTACGCCGAACGCATGGCGCGCGACGTGGCGACCGAGGGTGCGGCGTATTATTGGGTCTGGGCCAACCCGTGCGTCGGCGGCGGCGAGGGCACCGACACCGATGCCGTGGAGTCGGGCTACGCGAGCGTCACGCCGCTGCGCATCGATCGCACCGACGAGAACGTGCTCGAACGCTACGCGAGCGCGCGCACCGAAGCCTAACGCGCAACCGGCGTTGCCCGGCGGCCGTTGTGGCGTTCGTGCGCGCAGCAATGTTCACCCAAACCGGACCGGCCCGCGACGTGCTCCACGTCGGCGAGGTGCCGACGCCGGAGCCCGGGCCGGGCGAGGTCCGTATTCGGATCGCCGCATCGGGCGTCAACCCCTCGGACGTGAAGCGGCGCAACGCGGCGCCGGCCGGCTCGCCGCCGGAGTTCCCGGTCGTGATCCCGCACAGCGACGGCGCCGGAACGATCGACGCCGTCGGCGCGGGCGTCGATGCATCGCGCATCGGTCAGCGCGTGTGGACGTACAACGCACAATTCGAACGCGCGAACGGCACCGCGGCGGAGTACGTCGCACTGCCCGAGGCATACGCCGTACCGTTGCCGGACATCGTCGATTTCGCGGCCGGTGCCTGCCTCGGCGTTCCCGCGCTCACCGCCTATCAGGCGATCGCCATCGACGGATCGCACCGCGGCAAGACGCTCCTGATCCAAGGCGGCGCCGGGGCGGTCGCGTTCTACGCGATCCAATTCGCGAAGGCCGACGGCGCGACCGTCATCTCGACCGTGAGTTCGGATGAGAAAGCGGCGATCGCGCGGCGCGCGGGCGCGGACTTCACGATCAACTACAAGACGGAGAACGTGGCCGACCGCATCCGCGAAATCAACGGGGGCAAGCGCGTCGACCGCATCATCGAAGTCGATCTGGCGGCCAACGGCATGCAGTATCCGACGCTGCTGAAGGAGCGCGGGAAAGCGGTCGTCTACGGTTCGGGTGCGCCGACGGCGACGATTCCGAGCATCTTCATCCGTCAGGCGACGACGCTCGAGTTTTTCATCGTCTACATGCTCACGGCCGACGAGCGCGCGCGCGCGATCGGAGCGATCGACGCGATGATGCTGGCCGGTCGCCTGCAACACCACATCGGCCCGTGCTTTCCCCTCGACCGCATCGTCGAAGCGCACGAATGCGTGGAAGCGGGCAGCAACGGCAACGTCATCGTCGAGCCATAGTCCGAGACGGTGTTCCCCACCGGGTGCGAGAAGCGAGCGGCACGGGTGAAGGGAACCTCGCAGCCGAGCAGGTCGTTCCGTACACGAACATGATGTCCACGGTGGTGCGCGCCGCTCGTCTCTTGGCGCGTCTTCGTTTCGCCTTCTGTGCGCTTGCGGCAGCAGGATCGGTCGCCGCGTGCTCAGCGGCGCCGGCGGCGGTCCACGCGCAGCCGGGCACGCTCGTCGCGTTGGCCCGCGCCGACGGCGCGACGATGAACCCGCTCTTCGCGCAGACGGTCCAGGACGCGTCGGTCTACGGAGCCCTTCTCTACGACGGCCTCTCGGATCTCGGACTGGACGGGGCCAATCATCCGGCGCTGGCCACGTCCTGGTCGCATTCGCCCGATGGGTTGCATTGGGACGTTTCCTTGCGCCGTGGGGTGCGCTGGTCCGACGGCGTTCCGTTCGATTCGCGCGACGTCGTCTATAGTTACCATCTCATGCTCGATCCGAAGACGGCGTTCATCGGCGAGGGCGACATCGATTACATCAAGCGCGTGACGGCCGAGGGTCCGTATCGCGTTCATTTCGATCTCGCTCACACGAGCGCGCGTTTCGTGGACGCGGCACTCGGCGAATATCTGCTGCCCGAGCACATCCTCGCCAAGATTCCCGACGATCGTCAGACGTTCTCATCGTTCGGGGAGCATCCCGTCGGAACAGGTCCCTATGCACTCGCGCACTGGGAGCACGATAGCGACGTGCTCTTCGAGCGCAATCCGTATTATTGGCGTGGACGCGCGAACATCGCTCGCATCGATTTCCGCATCATCTTCAACGATCAGGCGGAAGTCGATGCGCTGGAAAGCGGCTCGGCCGATTTGATCGACGACCTTTTATACGATCAGTCACGGCGACTCGTGCGCGAATCCCCGCAAACGCGTTTGATGACGTTTCCCTCGCTCTACGTGAACACCATCGAAATCAATCTGATGCGGCCCGGGCTTGCCGATAAAACCGTGCGTCAGGCGATGATGTACGCCTATGATCGTGAAGCGACGGTGCGGGGATTCTACGACAACCACGTGCGGGTGTCGAACAACCTGATCGTGCCGGCGATGAGCCGCTGGTATAATCCGCACGTGCGCACGTATCCGTACGACCCGGCCAGAGCGCGTGCGCTGCTCGACGCGGATGGCTGGAAGCTCGGCACCGACGGCGTGCGAAGGCGCGGAACGACGCGGCTCGCCTATCAGGTGCTGGTGAACCAGGGATCGGTTTCGATCACCGATCAGGTGCTCGCGTTCTGTCAGGATGAGGCCGCCGTCGGAATCAAGCTGGATCTGCGCCAGCTGGACTTCGCTTCGACGATCCAGCGAGCGTATTCGGGAAAGTACGATCTCCTCGCGGACGCCCGCGGCGGAACGCTCGATCCGGACTACACGTCGGTGCTGCTCTCGACGCAACGCCCCCCGGCCGGCGCGAACACGACCGGCTACAACAATCCGATCGTCGACCACGATCTCATCGCGGGGCTCGCCGAGCTCGACTACGCCAAGCGGCGCGTCTACTACGATCAGATGCAGGTCCAGCTCGCCGAGACGCTCCCGATGATCTGGATGTACGGACGCTACGCCGGTACGGCCTATTCGAAGCGGCTGCTGCTCGATCCGAAGGTGACGCTGCAGTCGCCGCTCATCTGGTACAACGTGCAAGACTGGAAGCTCTCTTCATGAGCGCCTACATCGTGCGGCGGCTGATCGGTGCGATTCCGCTGCTGCTGTTCATCAGCCTCGTGACCTACGCGATGATGGCGCTGGCCCCGGGCGGACCGGTAAGCGTGCTCGGGCCGCGCGGCGGCAACCTCTCACCCGAAGTGATCGCCAACATCAAGGCGCAGTACGGGCTCGACAAACCGTGGTACATCCAGTACTTCTACTGGCTCAAGGAATTGCTGTTCCACGGGTCGCTCGGCAACTCGTTCGTCGACCATCGCCCGGTGATCGAGAAAGTCTTCGAGAAACTCCCCGTCACGGTCGAGATGATCGGTCTCGCGTTGCTCTTGACGCTGATCATCGCGTTGCCGATCGGCATCTACGCCGGAGCACATCGCGATTCGTTGGTCGACAACGTGGCGTCGGTCGTCGGCTTCGTGTTCTACGGCGTGCCGATCTTCTGGCTCTCGATCGTGCTCATCGACATCTTCGCCGTCCAGCTGCGCTGGTTTCCGTCGTCGGGAATTAGCTCGCTCGGCGCCGAGGGCGATCCGATCGACCGCCTCCGCCACCTCGCGTTACCGGTGGTGGCGATTGCGCTCACCGGCTTCGTGAGCTGGATGCGCTACCAACGCAGCTCGGTGATCGAAGCGATGAGCTCCGCCTATATCCGCACGGCGCGCAGCAAGGGCCTCTCCGAGCGCGACGTGCTCTTCAAGCACGCCTTTCGGAACGCACTCTTGCCGATCGTCACGCTGCTGGGTCTGAGCCTTCCGGCGCTCGTCGGCGGCGCGTACTTCGTGGAATACGTGTTCTCGATTCCCGGCGTGGGCTACCTCACGTTCTCCTCGATCTTCAGTCGCGATTATCCGACGATCATGGCGATCACGATGCTGACGGCCGTGCTGATCGTGGCGGGTAACTTGCTCGCCGACATCGCGTATGCGGTGGTCGATCCGCGGATCCGGTACACCTGATGCGGGGCCTCGGGCGATTTCTTCGCGAGCGCACCGCCGCGACCGGCGCCGGCTTCGTCCTGCTGCTCGTCGTGCTGGCGGTCTTCGGTCCGCTGATCGACGGCACGCCGCCGAACGCGATCGATCACGCGATCCTCGGCATGCCGCAGCCGCCGTCGGGTGCGCATTGGTTCGGCACCGATCTGCTCGGGCGCGACATCTTCGTTCGCGCGCTCTACGGCGCGCGCGTTTCGCTGATGGTCGGTGCGGCGGCGATGATCGTGTCGTTCACGATCGGCGTCTCGTACGGTGCGATCGCCGGCGCGGCGGGGGGCGTGCTCGATGCGGCGATGATGCGCTTCGTCGATGCGATGCTGTCGTTTCCGACGTTCTTCTTGCTGCTGATCATCGCGGCGTTGACCGAGACGTTCTCGCTCGGCATCATCATCCTGATCATCGGCCTCACGTCGTGGCCCGGGCTCTCGCGCTTGGTGCGCGCGGAGGTGCTCTCGCTGCGCGATCGCGATTTCGTCGAGGCGGCGCGGGCGCTCGGCGCGCGGCCGGGGCGCATCGTTCTGCGGCACCTCATTCCGAACGCGCTCGCACCGGTGGTCGTCGCCGCGGCGTTCGCCGTCGGCGACAACATTCTCGCCGAGTCGTCGCTCTCGTTCTTCGGTCTCGGCGTGCAGCCGCCGCAAGCGTCGTGGGGCAACATGCTCCAAGACGCGCTCGCGCCGGAAGCGCAGTCGGCGCCGTGGATGGTGCTCGTGCCGGGCCTGCTGATCATCGCGACCATCCTCGCCTTCAGCGTGATCGCCGACGGCATTCGCGTGTCGCTCGACCGGTCGATCTCGCAGAGCGCGGCAGACGACGAGCCGCCCGCGGAACTGCTCGCCGTGCCGACCGCGGCGGGGAACTCGTCGCGGGGTTAACCCAGGATCTTCAGACCGCGAACGTACTGCAGCGTGTAGGCTTGGCGCCAATCGGTATCCGGCTTGAGCATGTTGGCCGCCACCATGAAGTCGCGCGTTTTCTTCCAGCGCGCATCCGTCATGATGCCGATGCCCTGCGTCGCAGCGTCGCCGCCGGTGACGCACCGGATCTTCTTGAACTGGCCGATGCTATAGGCGATCTGCGCGTCGTCCATCTTCGGATTCTGAACCTTGATCAGCGCGTTGCCCGGCGCCGGCGCGCGCAGGTAGCTCTTCCAGCCTTCCATCGTGGCGCGCACGAAACGCGCGACGACGTCGGAATTCTGCTCCATGAACGCGCGCGTCGTCACGATCGTGTTGCTGTACGGCGGATAGCCGTAATCGGCGAAGAGGAAGAAGCGGATGGGCACGTGATTCCGCTCCGCGGCGAACGGCTCGGCCGTGATGTAGCCTTGTTGCGCCAAGGTCGGATCGACGAAGAACGGCTGGAGATTGAACGTGTACGGCCCCGTCATGTCGTCGGTGAAGCCGAATTTGAGCTTCAGCCATGGCCAGAACGTTGCATAGGCCGTGCTGCCGAGCAGAATCTTGTGGCCCTTGAGCGATGCGAGCGACGGCACGCCGGCGTGCGCCATGATGCCTTGCAAGTCGACCTGGTTGGTCGCACCGATCGCCACCACGGGCAGACCGCGCTCGACGCTGTTGAGCGTTTCGATGTCGTAGCTGAGGATGATGTCGGCGCCGCCGCCGGCCAAGATCTGCATGCCGTTGACTTGCGGGCCGCCCTGCTGCAGATCGACGTCGATGCCGGCGCGGTCGTAGAGTCCGGTCGCCTTCGCTTGAAAGAAGCCGCCGTGTTCGGCTTCCGCAAACCAGTTCGTGAGGAAGCGAACTTTGGGCGCGGCACTCGCCTTGCGGACGAACGGGGCACCGATGGAGGCGGCGGCGACGCCCGCTGCTCCGGCGATGACGCGGCCGCGGGACCAGGCTTCATTGCTCACCGCGGGCACATACGACGTGCCCGGCGGGTTAACTTGCCGTGTCGGGAGTGCAGCTGGCCGGGCTTCCCGGGATGAAACTCTGACCCTCGAAGGTGTCGAAGTGATGCTCGATGCGCACGCCCGGTGCGAAGCTGCCCGTATCCTCGACGCTGCCGGGAACGGTGGCGTCGATGGTATGGTAGCGCACGTCGAAGCTGACGTGGTGCAACGTCGTCGTGCCCGTGTTGACGTAGACGATCGCGATGCCGCTCGCCTGACGCGTCATCGCGTTGGGCGTGACGTAACAGGCGAGGACCGTGACCGGCGGCGGTGCGATCATCTCAGCGCACGCTCGTGACGACGCAACTCGCCGTCGTCGCGCCGGCATATTGGACATCGCTGAACGCGTCGAAGTGGTGCTTGACCGGTTCGTTCGGCGCGAACGTGCCGACGTCGTCGAACGTCCGCGTGATGTTGGTCTCGGCGTTGCGGTAGACCACCTGGAACGTGACGTCGTGGAGCACCACGGGACCGGCGTTCACGTAGTCGATCTGCGTGCCCGTCGGGTGGTGGGAAAACGGCCGCGGTTTGGTGATGAAGCAGCGGGCGATCTTCACCACATGCGGATCCCCCATCGTTTGCGCGCGGGCGGCGCCGCCGGCCCCGAGACCGAAGAGGCTGAAGGCGAGCGTCACGACGAGTGCCCGGGTCGAAAATCGAGCGAAATGCACATGCCCAGACTTACCCATATCGGGCTGCCACGCCTGGACGCGGAACGGTGTTCTATGGTATGGTAAAGCGCTGCCGGTGACAGTGGCAGCATGACCACGACATGGGGCTGAGCAGGCTCGACGGAGAGATCCGTGGTTGTTGTAAGCAGGCGGAGTTGCGAGCCCTCCTAAAACGATCGCAAGCGTTTTACACGCGAACAACGAATACGCACTGGCTGCTTAGTTTAACTAAGTAACCACCGTTAGCGAGAGGTCGCCGATGCCATCTTGCTTGCGGTCATAAAGTTCGGCTAGGATGCGGAAGCCGCCGCGAGATGCATCCGAAATCAATCGCGACTGCTGCGCACGGAATTCTGGTTTCGAGAAGCCCGAGCGAGTAAGCTAAAATCGAAGCTGAGCCTGGAGAAAGCAACAGTCCGGCTTTTCGGACCCGGGGGGCGGCTCCCCGGCAGCTCCACCAACTTCCCAAACAAACGAGCCGGCCCAAGCGCCGGCTCGTTTGTTTGTAGTGTCATTCCGAGTTCGTCGAGGTTTTGCGCCACGTGGGCGGACGCATTGCGTCGCCCCTCTTTGGCTGACGAAGGGGTGCGCCGGTCTTCAAGGCCACGATTTGCACGATCAGCTTGATGAGTTGCACGGCGAGATCGATGAGTGCCACGCTCGATAGACGCGTTCACCGCCGGCCGAGTTTTGTTCCGCCACGAGCCGGTCGCGGACGCGCATCCCGATGTCGGCCATGAAGATGCTCGGGATCGAGCGACGCTCGCAACGCATGCGATCGGCGCGCGGGCGGCGGTGCTTCGACTGCGGTTCGCTGCGCGAACCTCCGCTCAGCATGACGGTGGGGGCGCTCGCTCGAGCTACGGAGAGCGGTGGCGATCCCTTGGAAGACGGGCTGTCGATGGAGTAGTATCGCGTATGCATATCGCGATTTTTGGCGCTTCGCGCGGCGTGGGGCGTGCCGCGGTCGATGCGGCCGTTCTTGACGGACACTCCGTCACGGCGTTTTCGCGGACGTCGTGGACGCCGACATCGGATGCCGTTACGGTCGTCGCGGGCGACGCTTTGGATCCGGGGCTCGTGCTTCCGGCGCTCGCGGGTGCGGATGCCGTGCTCGTCTCGCTCGGCGTCACGCCACGGCAACGCTCGACGCCCGAAGACATCTGTTCGCGCGGAACGCGGACGATCGTCGAGGCGATGAAGGCCTCGGCGATCGAACGCCTCCTGATCGTGACATCGTACGGCGTGGGTGACACGCGCAGCCGAACGCCGTTCCTCTTCAGCATCTTTGCGAAGACGATTCTGCGCGGCATCATGGCGGATAAGGAGTTGCAGGAGCGTGAGGTGCGGGCATCCGGATTGCGGTGGACGATCGTCCAGCCGCTCGGGCTCACCGACGGTCCCGCGACGGGCCATCCGTATGTCGCGACCGACGGCTCACGTACGACCGACCGGATCTCGCGTGCCGACGTCGGTGCCGTGTGCATCGACGCCCTCGCGCACGGGAAGTACATCGGCGAGAGCATTGCCGTCTCGAGCGCACCATGAGCGTGAACGGCCTCACGTGACGTGAGCGATCAGGGAAAGCCTCCGCCGGATTTCGCGATGGTGCGCGCGGTCGAGATCCTCGTCCAGATCGCCGAGAGGCAGCGGAAGCTCCAGAATGTGCTGCCGCCGCCGATCGACGTGCCGATCGTGTTGTTCAACGAGCACGTGATGTTCGTGATCGGCAAGACCCAGCGTTCCGCCGTCACCGCCGAGCTCGGACCGGGCTATGCGTTTCCCACCAAAGGCTGGGAGACGTATGCGATGCACGAGGGCGGCACGCGCTGTTTCCTGAGCACGTTGTATCGCGACGACGTGCTGGTCGGCGCCGACTACTACGTCGCGCCGGCGAATCGCGTGCCGGAACTGCGCGCGCGCAACTTCGGCGAGTTCCGTTTCGTGCCGGGTCAGATCATGATCGGCAGCGACATGCTGCGGCTCGACGAGCGTTTCGTCGCGGTCCCCGAGGGGCCGGACGCGCGGACGTATTCACATGCATTCGAAGTGCGGTTCCCCGGCGGCGTGGCGTACGCGCAGGGCACGGGCGGCCTCGTACAGCGCCTCGTGCTCTACGCGCTCGCCTAGCCGATCACGCGCCGGCGAGTGCGAACGTCTTGCGCGCGTGCGCCGCGAACGACGTATCACCAGATTCGCCCACGGAGCCGAGCGCATTCGTCGCGGCGCGGCTGCTGCGAAATGCGCCGTAGGCCGCGATGTGCGCAAAGCGCGAGATGATGATCGTCGCGTCGGGGGCGTCGCCGACGAGCAGCGTCGCGCCGCGAAACTCCGGCGATGCGCCGGCGGAGGCGAACAATTCGGCGACGTGAGATACCGGTCGCTCCACGCGCTCGAACTCGTACGCGTCGTGCGTCGCCGGATCGATCGCCGACTCGCCGACGGCTGCTGCGACGTTGTAGAGCGCGAACGACACCGATTCCGAGATCACGCGATGGTGCTCGAACCGGTGGTTATCGTCCCACGCGGCCGAGAGGTGGCGAAAGCCGTCGTGACCGCGCACGCCGACCATGACCAGAACGCGCGTCCCCTTGTCCGAGGACAACACGACCGCCGGACCCGCGTGAACGTTCGAGGTTCGCGCTTGCTCGACGAGCGTTTCGTACGCGGCGACGCACGCGTCGTTGCGGTCGGCCTTCACCCGTGCGAGGCCGACCGCAATCCATTCACCGACGGTGAACGAGGTGGGCAAGCCGCCCGGTCGATGGTCGACCGAGGTGTGGCGTTCGCGATCTTCGTGTGGACGTGACAAGATGGGCTCCTCCGCATCGCGATCCTAGCGCACGAGCGTCCGGAAACCAATCCGCTTATTTCACGATAGCGTTTCTCTCGCGCTCAGGCAGACGTGAGATCCGACGCGTGGACGAATTCCATCACGACCGCCTCGAGCAGCAGCCGGTCGTGCCCGTCGAAGCGATCGAGCGCCGGGCTATCGACGTCGAGAACGCCGACCACCGCACCGTCGGGTGCGATGAGCGGCACGACGATCTCGGCGTTCGACGC